>ERZ869921.323-NODE-323-length-32453-cov-5.271653_pt1 | contig 32453 bp, 52 predicted proteins | sample MGYA00579310_ERZ869921 | MGnify/ENA primary metagenome ERZ869921 (study PRJEB32216, sample SAMN09231816) | wastewater metagenome | place: USA: Maryland | collected 2016-06-21 | study: EMG produced TPA metagenomics assembly of the PRJNA472060 data set (Reclaimed... | reverse complement strand
ATACGTCGTTGCGGGGTACACATCGGACCACCCGACCGACGACCTCGCGACCCTGCTCGCGATGACGGATTCCCAACTCCAGAACTACGTGGACGCCGCCGCGGGCGTGTTAGCGGGGCTTTCGTGACACCATCCGAACTCAAAAACGAAATCACCAGCGGGCCGCTCGCCGCGTCTCTCGCTCCCCTGTGGGACGCGGGCGACGACACCGCCGTCGCGGCGATCCTCAACGACGCAACGCTCGGCGAGACGCTGGTAAAGCCCCTGCCGATGCTGACGTTCGCCAAGTTCGCGGCGGGCAGCGGCATCCGGCAGAAGTCGACCGGGTGGGGGCCGCTCCTCGCCGGGCAGCGCAACCAACTCGTACAGGCGAGGTGCTAAGTGTATCTCGGGGACTTCGCCGCTTCTGACACAATCGACTTCAACTTCTGCACGGTCGATTCGACCGGTGCCCCGGCGGCACTGTCGGGCGGCACCGTCAGCGTCTACAAGGGCAGCGGCGCCACCCAATCGACCGCGGGCGTCACCCTCACGGCGAGTTTCGATAGCGTCACCGGGCTGAACCACGTCACCATCACCACGGCGTCGGACGGCACGTTCTACGCGGACGGGGGCCAGTTCGAGGCGGTCCTCACCGCGGGCACCGTGGGTGGCGTGTCGGTCGTCGGCTACGTCGTCGGGCGGTTCACGCTCCGGGCGCAGGCGCCGCTCTACCCGACCACCGCGGGGCGCAAGCTCGACGTGTCCGCGGGCGGCGAGGCGGGTCTGGATTGGGCGAACGTGGGGTCACAGTCCACCAGCGTCAACCTGTCCGCGACCACCATCAATCTCGTCAACACGGCGACCACGGTCACGAACCAACTGACGGCAGCGGCTATCGCCACCGGCGTCTGGCAGGACACCACGAGCGGCGACTTCACGGTCGCGTCGAGTATCGGGAAGTCGCTGTACACCACGGGGAACGCGCCGGGCGCCGCGAGCGGCCTCGCCCTCGTCGGCAGCAACATGGGCACCGTGACGAGCGTCAGCGGCGCCGTGACGCTCTCCGTCAACGATTCCCCGGTGCTGGCGACCGGCACGGCCCAAGCCGGCGCGTCGAACTCGGTCACCCTCGCATCGGGCAGCACGTCCGCGACCGGGTTCTACGAGGGGGCGACGGTCAAGCTGACCGGCGGCACCGGTGCCGGTCAGGTGCGCACGATCGTCGGGTACAACGGCACCACGAAGGTCGCCTCCGTGGACCGGAACTGGACGACGACGCCCGATAACACTACCACCTACGCCCTGTTGGCGACCGACTCCCCGCGCCTCACGTCCACGCTCGGCGTCGTCGTGGACGACGGGCTGAGCGTGAACGTGACCGAGTGGGCGGGCAGCGCGGTCGCCGACCCGAACGTGACCGGCGTGCCCATCGTGGACGTGGCGTACTTCAACGGCACCGCCGGCACGTTCGCGAGCGGCAAGCCCGCGGTCACGCTCGCCGCCGCCGACGTGACCGGGAACGTCGCCGCCGACGTGCAGACCATCAAGGCGCAGACCGTCACGTGCGCGGGCGGCGTCACGGTGCCCGCGGCGACGCTCGCCTCGACGACCAACATCACCGCCGGCACGATTACCACGGTCACCAACCTCACGAACGCCCCCACGAGCGGCGACTTCACGACGACGATGAAGACCTCGCTGAACGCGGCCACGCCCGCGTCCACGGGGAGCGTGACGGGCGACGTGAGCGGGAAGGTACTCGGCGGCGGGGGCGGCACGATCACCGGGACCGGCGTGCGGGCGGTGGACGGGAGCGGCAACGCGATCGCCCCGGCATCAACGGCCCTTTCGACGGCGCAGTGGACGAACACGCTCGCGACCAACCTCGGCACACTCGCATCCCACGATCCGGGCAGCACGCTCGCATCGGCGTCCGACGTGACGGCGGTTCCGGGCTTGGTGTGGGACGTGACGCTGGCTTCGCACCTCACGCCGGGTTCGACCGGCTTCGCCTTGAACGCCGCGGGTTCGGCCGGCGACCCGTGGTCTACGGCCCTACCGGGGGCATACGCGGCCGGAACCGCGGGCCACATCGTCGGCACGGCACTGCCCGACATCGCGCCGGGGTCCGCGGGCGGACTGCTCCGCGGCGGCACGAACACGGCGACGACCTTCGCGACCCTCACGAGTACGGGCGCGTTCTCGATCAACGGCGTCTCCAACGTGGCACAGACGGGCGACAGTTACGCCCGGATCGGGGCGACGGGGAGCGGGCTGACGAGTCTCGCGCCGGCGTCCACGGCCCTGAGTACGGCGGTCTGGACAGCACCGCCGACGGGCTTCCTCGCGGCGACCTTCCCCGCGGGGACGATCACCAACAACACGACCACGCCGGACTGGTACACGGCGCCGGGCAGCGTCCCCACGGTGTCGCAAATTGCTACGGCGGTGTGGCAGGATTCCACAGCGGGCGACTTCACCGCAGCGAACTCGATCGGGAAGTCTCTGTACACGACGGGTGCCGTTCCCGGTGCGGCGGGCGGTCTGTTCATCGCGGGCACGAACGCGGCGACCACGATCACCACGGCCCTCACGACCACCTTCACGGGGAACCTGACGGGGAACGTGGGCGGGAACGTCGCGGGCAGTGTGAACAGTGTCACCACGGGCGTGACGCTCGCGACGGGGGCGATCACGGATACGGCGATCGCGGCCACGGGCGCGAACCGGCTGGCGGACACCAACCGGCGGCGGTTACAGGCGAACGTGGAAGCGTCGGCCTACGGGGACGCTCTCAGCGTGCTGAGTGAGTACGGGTTCATTCAACAAGCCCAGGAGTCCACGACGGTCACGACGCCGGGTCTACTGACGGTGTACAGGACCGACGGCACGACGGTTCTCGGCACGCGAACCCTGACGACCGATCCGGCCGCGGAGCCGATCACCGGCGTGGAGTGACGTGAGCGATGGGTGGCTTCAAAGACTTTCTCCGCTTCGTGATGGGATGGTGGAGCGGACAATCCGCCGCACCCCCGCAGCCCACCTGCGTCTGCGTCCTGTGGGAGCGGCCGACCTACGCCGCAGGGTGGGCGCAACCGACGGCGGTCCCGGTGACGTGGGAGGAGTCGAAGAACGTGCCCGTCCTGTGGGACAACGGGTGCGACTGCTAGGGGTTGATAGTTACCCCGTGAGGGGTGAGAATTGCGATTAAATGGCGACGAACGTTAATACACAAGTGCTGTCGTTCTACCGCGGGGCGGACGTGAATTTCAATTTCACGCCCGTGACCGCGACCGACATTACCGGGTGGACGCTCGCGTTCACGATCTCGGACTACCCGCAGCAGACGCCGGTGGTCCTGACGGTCGCGGACGGCAGCATCACGCGGGTGAGTGCGTCCGCTGGTACGTTCACGGTGCCGCTCACGCGCGACCAGACTTCCGCCCTCACGAACAGCGGGTATGTGTTTGACATTTGGAGAATTAACAGCGGGAGCTACGAGCGGCTGGCGGGCGGCAAACTGTCGATCGACCCGCCGGAGTTCCTGCCGGTTCCGCAAGTGTAGCGAGGAACGCCCGATGCCCGACGACCGCGACCGTCCACAACCGGACGACCGGGACCACGACCGGGACCACGACCGGGACCACGACCACGACCGTGACCGCGAGGAGCGGGACCACGACGCCCGCGACCGCTCGCCCTCGCGGAACCACCCGCCGCTCGCGGCGCAGCCCTACCCGCGCCGCACCCGCACGGCCGAAGTGCTGGACGCGGGTACGGAAGTCGTCGGCACGGTGTCGCGTCTCACGCCGCAGCAGGCGATTATCGTTCTCTGCGTGGTCCTGATGGGCTTCGTATGCGCCTCGCAGGGGTATCAGCAGTTCGCGGACCGTGAGGAGCGGAAGACGACGGCCCGCGAGCGCCAAGAGGCCGCGGCGACGGCGATCCGCGAGGGGAACGCCCAGTCGGAACTCACGCGTCAGCACTGCGCCGGCGAGTCCACGGCACTGCGAGCGTACTTCGCGGACCAGACGAACAAGCGGATGGCATTCGAGTCTGATGAGCGGGCGAAGGACCGGGCGGTTCTGACCGCGATCGCGACCGAACTCAGTAAGAACCGTGAGGCGTCTGTGGCCCTCACGGCGGCGTTCGAGGAACTGCGCAAGGTCATGCTGAAGAAGAACGAGATGCCCTAGCGACTACCGCGTGTACCACGAGCAGTTCTCGACCGTGATACAGTAGTCCACCCGCGGCGACCGCCACTTGCCGTCCCTCACGGGTTCCCGGCAGGTGCCGACGACGACGATGTGACCGTCCGGCGGCATCTCGCAGAGGAAGACGACCGCGGGCGTGCAGTTCCGATGAGAGGCCCACACGCGGACCTCGCAACACCCGTTGACGACCTCGCACGCGTAATCGTCCTTGTCCAACCGCACGCGGATCTTCTTGCCGGCGTAAGCGGTCGCGGTCGCGTGGTCGCGGAGCAGAACCGGCCAGTGCAGATCGAGCGGCGGGACGCGAACGGGCGCGGTCGTCTCTGCGGCGTTCGGTCCGCACCCGACCGGGATCAGGACACAGGCCATCACCACGAACATCAGAAAGAGACGCATATGGGCGCTCCCAAGAAGAAGGTTCCGGTCAAAAAGACCGCGAAGGCTCCCCCCAAGAAGTCAGACGCAGCGAAACGGAAGGCTAAAGCAAAATCGGTTGCAATTCCGAAGCCGCTGGCCACCGAGTCCGGATGTTCTTGTCCGGAGTGCTGCTGTACCGAGTCCGCCGGGGGTGCAATTAAGAGTTGCGAAGACGGCGTGTGTGTGGACATTAATGTGCCGAGTTATCCGGCGGTCCTCTACTACGACCCGATGAACCCGTCCGCACTCCCGTATTGGGAGAAGCCCGCGAACCTGCCGCCCGCGTTCCTGAACGCGATGCTCTCCAACCTGGATTCCACGGGGCTGACGATCCTGCAAACGGCGCTGATGAGTTACATCGGCACCATCGCGTCATCGACGGCCGGCAGCGTGTGCGCGTCGGCGTGCGGGCCGTGAGTGGGGTGGGAGCGGGTTGATAACTCGTCTTCAAAGTTACCCACGACTAGGATAGACTGCGGACGTAATCGAGTGAGCGAGTTGGTAGGCGACAGTTCTCAAGGGGATATCTATGTCCGAACCGGCAATGACGGCCGCGGCGAACGCGGTCGGGTTCTCGTTCGTGGACGCCACGGAGTTGGCGCAGCACGTCGTCAATCTCCTGCAATCGCAGGGCGACCGGGCCATCTCCGTGGTCACGGGGATTCTGAAGCTCGTGAAGGCCGTCACGTCGAAGGACATGGCCGGAATCTTCGTGCAACTGAACCAGACCGTCGTGGACATCACGGCGCTCATCGCGGCCGTGAAGGAAGAGTTCAACATCTGATCGCGTATGCTCCGGTCGTCTAGAAGCTAGGACGCCGGTGAAACCGAAGGCGGACCGATAGCTACGGGCCGCTGGAAACGGAAGCCCGCGGGCGTCATGACCCCGCGGGCGGAAGGTATGGGAGTATCCGGAAACGTGGGTGCGAATCCTACCGGGAGCGTTTCAGTATGTGTGTGTTCGGCCTGATTGTCTCGTCTGTAGTTCTCGGCCTGCCGAGTGTGACACCGGATGTGTGCTGCGAACACATCGGGCCGTGTTACATCTGGACCGCCCGCACCGTAAAGGGCGACCGGTTCCTGAAGTCACTGCCGGCGCGGTTCCGGGCGCCCTACGTGACGGTCGCGGGCGGCGAAGAGAAGTTGACGGGCGAGCGGTCCGAGTACGATCCGAAAATCCGATCGGTGGCGACGTGCCCGCCGCTACAGACGGAGTTGATCCGGTCGGCAAAGGCTTCGGGGTTGCGGATCAAAGAGGACGATTGAATGTCGTCGTGGTGGCGCAAGGGGACGGGGATCGCGACCCTCGCACTCGTCCTCACGGCGTTCCTGTGGGAACTGCTCGCCTACGTCTTCGGCGGCAACTCGTCTACCTTCTCACGGGTTATCGGCGACTTCGCGGCGACGCACCCGCTCGCCCTCTTCGGATTGGGTGTCTTGAACGGTGCGGCCGTGGTTCACTTTTTCGGGTTGCGGCAGACGACGAAAGTGGAGAGCGACGAGTAGTTTTCAGCGAGCGAGCGAGATTCACACAAGGGGGATATACAAAATGCGGGGATACGCATTTGGTGCGTTACTTTGCCTATCTGCGGCGTTCGCGGTCGGTGCCGCGCCGGCCGACAGTCCCTTTCCCACTCCCCCACCGACACCCCTCCCGACACCGACGCCCGCACCGGCGGGGACCGTTCTGACGCTCGTGGGCGATTCGCTCTACGTCGTCAACTGGAAGACGGACGGGGCACTCCGCGTGCATCCCGCGGGGCTTGTCGCTCTCACGAAAGAAGTGGGGCCGATCACACTCCGCGGGCGATTCGCGGACGGCGCGGGTAAAGTTGAGACTCGCAAGTTCGCCGGGCCGACGGTCTACATCTTGGAAGCCGTCGCGGGCAAGTCGGGCCGGGTGGAGATCGACTACATCCCCTTCGGCTTCAAGGCCGACGCGGATATTTTCTCGACAACTCTGGACGTGAACGCGGGGCAGGCGCCGCAGCCCCCGCCAATTCCCGACCCGAAGCCGAACCCGACGCCCGATCCAACAAAGGTCGATAAGGTTTGGGTTGTTCTTGTCGAGCAGGCCGGCGTGCCCCGCACGGTCGCGGTCGCACAACTCATCAACGATCCGTACTGGTTGACGCTGAGGCCGAAGCACGATTGGCGACACTACGTCAGTGACAGCCCCGTAGCGGTCGCCAACAAGTACACCGAGATCGCGAACGAAAAGGGCTACCCGGCCGTCATCATCATGAACGCGGCCGACACCGACAAGCACAAGAAGGGCGAAGTGCTGAAGGCGTTCAAGGCGGCGACCATCACCGACATCGACGCGGCCGTGAAGGGGGTGACCAAGTGACTCTCGATACCATCATTTCGGACGGCACCGAGTTCAAGCTCGGCTGCACGCCGCCGGACTCGTTCCCGACCAATCACACGGCGTTCGCGGACGCGTTCCCCGGTGAGATGCTGACGCTCGACCAGATTCGCGAGGCCCTCACGGGCAAGCCGTCCCTGTGGGGCCGGCGGCAGCGGTTCAGCGGGCCGACCTACGTGCGCAACCAGAAGCAGTTCGGAAGCTGCAACGGGTGGGCGGTGGCCCTGCGGCTCGCGCGGCTCCGCGAACTCCGCGGCGAGCCGTATGTGGGTCTGTCGGGCGCCGACGCGTACAGCCAAATGAACGGCGGCAGGGACAACGGGTCCGTCCTGTCGGACGCCGTGAAGGTGTGCTTCAACGGGATCGCGCCGGAATCGCTCGTGCCGTATGACCACATCTACACGCGGCAGATTTCGGCGGAAGCGGTCGCGTCGCGGGCGCGGTTCCGCGGGTTCAAAGAGTTCGCGGTGGACACCGAACTGGAACTCGCGTCGGCCCTCGTCGCCGGGCGGTTGGGCGTGATCGCGGTCCACGTGACGAACGCGTTCACGTCCCAGGACGGCAACGGCATCAACGGCACGGGCAACGGGCCGGGGAACCACAGTGTCGGGTGCGACGACATCCGCATGCAGCCCGACGGGACGCTCAACTTCGACATGAGCAACGAGTGGGGCACGGAGTTCTGTTCGGGCGGGTACTCGTGGCTGACGTGGAACCGGCACCTGCGTGAGACGGTGAAGAACCACCGCTTCTTCATTCTGGTGTCAACTCAGGACGATCCGGGCGACGACAGCGCCCCGCCCGTGGCCGCGTGAGTGGGTCTCTCTGTTTCTCAAAAGGAGTTTGCATGCGTCTCAATCTCTCAACGCGGTACCTGCTGGCCGCAGCGATCACATTCCTCCCCCTCACGGGTCTGCGCGCCAACGATCCGCCGCTGGCCCTGCTGCCGGACAACCCGCCGTCTGCGGTCGTCACTCCCGCGAAGTACGACGCGAAGGCCGCGGCGGTCGGCGTCCAGTGGAAGAAGTACCTCGGCAGCGGGACGTGCATCGCGAGCGAAAACGGTGCGTCACTGGTCCTGACGTGCAATCACGTGTTCGCGGAGCAACCGTACCCCGGCGCCCCCTTCCCGCTCGCGGCGTACCCCCTCGCGGCGTGGGTGACACACGGCGGAACCGAGTACAAGGCTGTCGCGCTCGCGGGCGACGAGCGGTCGGACTTGGCCCTGGTGATCGTGGACGCCCCGCTCCCGGTGGCGCGGATCGCCGCATCGGACCCGCCGGAAGGGGCCGCGGTGCGGCACTACGGGCGCACGTCGAAGGAGACTTCGGGGAAAGTGCTGCCGCTGCGAACCGAGTACACCAGCCCGGCCGCGCGGTTCACGTTCACGGCCGCGGCGATCGAGGGCGACAGCGGGGCCGGCGTGTTCAACGAAGACGGCGAACTGGTGGCGGTCGTGTGCGGGCGCATCCGCAGTGAGGCAACGGCACCGGGCCGCGGGACGACCGTGAGTATCGTGAGGACGGTGGTGACGACGCATTCGGGGCGGCTGGCCCTATTCCCGCGGCTGCGGGCGAAGTTGGACGCCCGGAAGGCGGCGACCACGGTGACGGTGCAACCGGTTCCGCCCGCGGCGGTCCTGCCGACGGCGCCCGCGCCCAAGAAGGCCGAACCGCCGAAGGCGGACGTGCCGAAGAAGGTGAGCGATGTGTTGCCCGCTCCTGTGGTGCCGACCGTGACCTACCGGCAGGTGACGTACCGGGACAACCGCGGGCGGACGTTCACGCAGTGGGAGGCGGTGAGCGGCACGGGCGCGAGTGCGTGCGGCCCGCGCGGGTGCCCGATCCGGTGAACTCCGCTTCCCCCGCCGGCGCGTGCCCGCTGTTGGGAAGTGCGGCGGCGCGTTCATTGGCGTTCGGTGTCCGGCGCCGAGCCGGCGGGCGGAAGCGGTTTCGCGAGCCTCACGACGTAAGAGAAGTGTTCGTACAACTCGGCCGGGGTGACTTCGGATAACGGTATCTGGAACGTGCGGATGAGGCCGAACCTGCGTTTGGCCGCACGGTAGGTTTTGAGATCGGACGCGGCCAACGCTTCGGCCTCTTTCACCATCCGGTCGAAGTCGGCGTCTGAGATTTCGGCACTGTGGTCGGGTTCGGGATCGAGGTTCATCAATCATCCCCCGTGAGGTGCGAACTCAGTGTCGCAACCACAGGGGTAGAACTTAAGAGGGAACTCCGTGGCACACGTCTACGCTCTCACGCGGGTGCAACTCCGGGTGGCACTCATCCGCCAGGGCGTGCCGTTCCGGAAGCGGAACGAACTGCTGGAACTGGCGACCGACGACATCATCGACACGGCCGCGGTGCAAGCGAACGTGTCACTGCCCGCTGAAGAGGGTGAGCCCTTCGCCACCGGGGGCGGGGCGGCGGCGCCGGTTGCGGCGGGTGGGATCATCGCGGCCATCGTCGCGTGGTTGCAGTCGGACGCCGGGAAGGCACTCATCAACGCCCTTCTGAGTCTGCTGCTCGGTCTGATCTGACTCGGCGGGTGGCGGGTCGGGAACCTCGCTTCGCGGCCTCACGCACAGGCTTTCCGACCACGCGGCCGGATCGAAGTCTTGATCGTAGTCGTCGTCGGCGGTGCCGGGATCGTAGTCGTCGGCGTCGGGATCGTAGTTCGGCGTGAACCGGTCGGGGAGCGGTTCGTGCGGCTCCCGTGGCCCGTCCGGGCGCGGGGTGCGGTCTGACATGACGGTTTTCCCTTACGGGCGAAGTGGTGAAACGGGGTTTCTCGCGTCCCGTCTAATTTTGGTTTGTGCAATTTGAATGCCGCGGGGCAGGCGAAACGCCCCGGTCGCCCGCACGTTCTCGCCGTGCGTCCCTTCGGGGCGGGTTTTCCCTTACCGCCGCGCGACCGGGGTTTAAGTCGGGGTTGGGCCGGAACGTGAGGCGAGGGCGAGTTGACGGCCGTAGGTGACGCAGGCGGTGGAGAGGGCGGATACGCAGTCCTCACGGGTGCGGTACATCGCCCAGCAGTTGTTACTATTCTCGATCACGTCGCTGTCGCCCCGCAGAAGCAAGTACAACTCTCTCGGCAGTGCGTAGTTTTCAAATCTCGGCGCGTGACCGCCGCTGAAGTAAACCGGATCATCGAAGACTTCGTAGTAGTTCATCCAACCGCATCGGCCCGTGTGTTGTGGTTGCGGTTCGCGATCCGTCAGTACCACTCTCTCCACCGGATGCTCGCGGAATATCGCCCCCGCGTGCGTCATGAAGTCCGCGCACCGCATCCGCACCTCACGGCCGAACCCGCGGTGCCACACGCCGCACACTTCGCCGGAGAACTTGAATTCCGTGAGGGACGGGACGAACTCGGTGATGGGCACGAACTGGTAGTAATCCGGGTTGGCGATGAACCAGCGGATCGCGGCGGCACGCTTGGCATCGCCCTGTTCTTCGAGCCAGTCGGCGTACACCAACCGCACCACGTCGTCCGCGGGATTGTCGAGGATGTTGTGGAGCAGTAGTTCCCCGTCGTTCACGTCGCGTCACTCCCGTCGAGTAGTGCCGCCTGTTCGCGCCCGTAGGCGAGGGCGGCTTGCATCAAATCCTTGTTTGCGTTCTTGCGGGAGTCGTATTCGCCCTTGCGATCCGAGGGCCAGTAGACCCACTTCTCGCTCAGTCGTTCCCAAATGTCCGGTGGTAGTACGTAAGGCGACTCGACCCACGTGTTATGAATTTGAGGCCAGTTGTACGCCTTGACCCAAATGTAACTTTGAAAATCGCGGTCGGCCTTCCGGTCACGCATCTTGACCACTTCTATTGCCCCCTCACGGAACAACTCCCCCGCGTGGTCGTAGAACTTCGGGCAGTCGCACTTCACGCGGACGATCAACCCCCGCTCGAACTTGACCTCGTGAGGGGCGAACGGTTCCGGTATCCAGCGGCGGAAGTTGTTCTCCCTGTGGAACAGGAACGCGATCCGGTGCGACTTCGGTTCGTGAATCTGAAGTCGGATGAACTCGGCGCGATCCACGTCGCCGTGTTCCTCATACCAGTCCGCGAGAATGAGGCGCGGCGTGTCCTCCAGCGGTTCCGCCTGGATCGCCTTCAACAGTAGTCGCCGGTCGTCCATGTTAGCACCCTTGAACGGTTATTTTTTTAGACCCTGATACTGCAAAACGACTTTGCATTTCCTGTCGTATTCGTCCCGCAGTTCCTTTAACAGTTCACGAAGTACGGCCGCGTCTAGTGCTTCGATCTCTTCGTCAATGAGGTGGGCGCCGCGGGGGATGACGTTTGGAATTACCGGGCCGATTCCGAACATCTTTTGGACCGCCAGGAGCTTCCTGATTTCAATTTCAAATTCCATGACGATTACTCTCTATCTGCGCCCGAACGAGCCGGTTTTGTCTCGCCGCCGCCCCCACTGTATACACTACTCGACATGCCGCGTCAAGAGACTACACAACTTTCGGAATTCTGGAAAACAGTAGTTGACAGAGATAGCGGACTAGCGTAATCTACTGTGGGGCGGATGAGTGACACACACGAACACGGAGAAGCACTGTGGAAAGCCTGACCCTGACCAGCAACCGCGGCGAAACCATTTCCTCGTCCCTCACGGACGCGCAAGCGGCGGAAGCCTGTGGCCGCATCCCGGCGAACCACTCGTCGCGGTCGTTCGCGAACTCCCTGTGTGCCGACCTGATGCGGTGGGGTTCGCTGTTCCCCGGCAAGCGGTTCTGGTTGCACAAGTTGGCCCACGAGCAGATCGAACGCGAGACGCCGGAGCCGGTCGCGGAAGCCCTGCCGGCCACGGGCGAACTGCCGAAGATCGCCGCGTTCCTCACGCCCGTGAGTGAGGCGATCCGGAGCGGCGCCCGCGTGACGTTCGAGAGCGGCCCGTTGACGGTGGTGATTAAGCGGTGCGGCGAACGATCGCGGTATCCGGGCCACTTCCACGTCACGGGGACGGGGTTCGGCGAGTTCGGCAACGGCCCGACGTACATGGGCAGGATTTCGGACAAGGGCCACTGGTTCCCGTCGCGGGAGTGCGGGCCGGAAGTGTTCGCGCTCTTGGACGAGTTCGAGGGTAATCCCGCGGAGTACGCAGCGGCTTACGGGCGGCGGACGGGGCGCTGCTGCTTCTGCAACTTGGCACTCACGGACACGATTTCGATGGGCCTCGGCTACGGAAAAGTGTGTTCGGGTCACTACCGGCTTCAGTGGGGCAAGAAGTACCTCGCTCAGATGGTCGCGAAGCGGGTGAACCGTGAGGCGGTGAAGGCTGAGGAAGTGGCCGAAGCGGTGGCGTAGTCGGGAGTGGTTCCACGGGGGCGGGATTCGCTCGCCCCCTTCTTACCGTGAGGAGAAGCAGATGAAAACGAAGACGGACCCAACGATTGCCGGTTGTCTCGCCCGCATCCAACGCGGCGACGTTTCGGCCGCGGGCGTTCTCGCGGACTACCTCGAAGAGAACAACCTGCCGAACGCGAAGAAGGTCCGCGCCCTGTGGGTCAAGGTGCAGGGGTGGTATCAAGTCGTCGTCAACCGCGACCCCGCGAAGCAGGCCCGGCGCCGGCACACGAAATGGGAGCGGATCGCGATCCACCGCCGGTATCTGCGGAACGAGATCGCCAATGTCTACGGCCGGACTTGGAAGGCACTGCCGCTGACGGCGTTCAAGTAGTTCGCTCCCGTCCCGCGGCTACTGTGGTCGCGGGATTCTCTCGCCACTCACGGAACCCATCCATGCCCAACAACATCGACAACATCATCTCCGTTCTCGGTTCCCCCGACGACGTTTCCGCGTTCGTGGCGACCGCCCGCGGGCAACACCCCAAGACCGGCGACGCGGGCCGCTTCGCGGAGGAGGACAACGGCGTCCGCCCCGTGAAGGCGTTCAACTTTCACTCGCTCGTGCCGCTGCCGCCGGAGTACAGCACGCGGCCCTACGGCGACGGGTCCGCCGGGTGCGGCTTCGATCTGGAGTGTGAGACGTGGGGCGTCAAGTGGGGCAGCTACACCCACAAGGAACCGGACCGCGATCCGGGGTTGGCGACCTACGCGTTCGGGACCGCGTGGGACGCACCGTACAAGGTGTTCCTGCCGAAAGTCGCGGAGCGGTTCCCGGCCCTCACGTTCCTCCTGTCGTGGGGCGGTGAGGGGCCGACACGGGGGCGGATGACGTTCCAGGGCGAGAAGCGGACGGGGCGGAAGGACGAGTACCGTGACGGGGACTACCCCAAGTACAGCGACGACATGACCGCCGACCAAGAGCGGGCGTGGAGTGCGGCTTACGAGGCCGTCACGAACGTCTACCTCGCGTCCCATCCCCTGTGGGTCGGGTTGATGATCGCCCGGCGTGCGGGACAGAACTTCAAGCCCGCGGGCGTGGCGCCGGTGCTGGCCGACTGGCTCCAAGAGAACGGCTACGACACCCTCGCGGCCACGGTGCGGGCACTGGACGCGGGCGCGAAGGTCGGCCGGATGGCACTACGGTAAACTTTTCGCTAATTCCGTTTTCTCTACTTGACACAACTCCCGACTAGAGTAAGATGTCTTCAGTGAGACACCTAACCGCGAGTGGAGAAGCAGAGATGAACGCGACGACCACGACGACCGAAGTTGCCGCCCTGTCCCTGACCCGCGAAGCGTTGACCACGGGTTGCGTTCGCGTCACTGTGGCACCGGACGCGGCGTGGCTGCGGGTGCGGGAGTTGATGGGCGACAGCTACCACGCCTCTTACTGCTACAAGATCGAAAACGTGGACGGGGTTCTCTTCCTCGCGACGTGGACCGAGAAGACCGACAAGGCGGGAAAGGCGAGCGGCCGGTGGGTCTACACGGGCGTGGTGAACGCGACCACGGGCGAGTTGAAGTTGACGAAGGCGAGTGCGTTCCCGGCCCACGCGACGCGGGTGCGGATCGCGGACCGGGTGATGCGGGCGTGCTTCGCGGGCAACGGGGCGAAGATCGCGGCGGCGGGGTGGACGGTGGTTGCGGAAAAGATGGCGTGAGGGAGGATGAACCGTGTTCACGACCGGACAGAAAGTCATCTGGCGTCACATCCCCCGCGGCGGGTACGGCTACGTGTTCCCCACTCCGGCCGTCGTGGTCCGAGTGGGACCGAAGCGTGTGACGATTGAAGTGGGGTTGAAGGTCGGCGGAACGAAGTTGGTGCGTGTCGATCCCGAAAGCCTGCGAACTGTGGGTGCGAAATGAAGAAGCCGAAGCAACCGCGCAAGGTGCCAAAACGCCCGGCGGAACTGGTCGATCCCCGGCTACTGTACTGTGCCGCAATGCTCCACATTCACGGCCTGATTACGGACGGTGAACGCGAGAAGATTCACAAGCGGATGATGAAGGCGAAAGCAGCGAAGTAATTTCTTAACCCTCACGGAGAGTGCATCATGCGGAACCTGAAAGGCGAGACCTTCGAGGTCGGTGACGACGAAGTGACGATCACCGAAGTGGGCGAGTACGAGCCGCCCTTTGACCCCTCGGAGGGCATCGGAACGGGCTACGTCACCGTGACATGCTCGGACGGCAACGACTACGACATCATGGATAACGGCGATGTGTACCCGGCCGACGGCGCGGGCGCGAAGCGGGTGGCGCAGGTGGGCGAGTTGTGGGACGGGTGCGAAGACTGCGACGACTGAGTTTCCTTCACCCTCACGGAGAGCGACTGTGGCGAAGATTGTGAACAAGACTGTTTCGCTCACGCTTGCCGGTCTGGACGGCAATGCGTGGGTTCTGATGGGGAAGTTTCGGCGAGCGGCCAAAGGGCAGAACTGGACCGACGGCGAGGTTAAAGCCGTACTCGATGAGTGCATGAGCGGCGACTACAACCACTTGCTTCGCACGCTCATGGAACACTGCGATGATGAGGACAACGACGACAGGGATGACGAGTACGGCGACGGCGACGGCGACTAGCTTTCGCCTGTGGCACCACGGGAGCGGGTTGGCGCTCGCTCCCCACTTTCACCCCCTCACGGAGTGCGTTCATGTCTGCCGACAATTGGGCCGTCTGCCCGCGGTGCAAGAAGAAAGCGGAGTCGGCCAAAGATTCCAAGCACGCGGCCACGATGGAGGCATACGGCAAAGTGCCCGCGGATCAGTGGCGGAAGATGTACCAGGAGACGTTTGAGGATATCGAATTGGAACCGACGCTCCGTGAGGATTACGAAATCCACATGAGCGAAGACGGTGAGTTCTTCGTGTCGTACTCTGGCCGGTGTACGGCGTGCGACTTCGTTCACAAGTTCCGGCACGAAGACAAGGTATCGTAGGTTCCTTCACCCCCTCACGGAGTCTACGCCCATGTCCCGCCCCATCCTGCCCGCGATCGATCCTTCCTGCATCTTCAGCTACCACATTCGCTGGATCACGCCCCGCGACATTCCCGCCGTGGTCGCGATCGAGTCCGCCTCATTCTCGCGGCCCTGGACGGAGGCCGACTTCCGCCGCGCCCTGCGGCACCGGGACACGATTACGATGGTCGCCACGTCGCCGAAGGATGACGCGCTCCTCGGCTTCGTCGTGTACCGACTGTCCGCGAAGGAGTTGGAAATCCTCAACCTCGCGGTGGGCCCTGCCCACCGGCGCAAGCAAGTGGGATCGGCGCTGATGGGCAAGCTGTACTACAAGCTCGGCTCCCACCGCCGTGAACGGTTGATGGTGGACGTGCGGGAGTCGAACACGCTGGCGCAAGTCTTCTTTCGCGCGTGTGGGATGAAGTGCGTGAGTGTCGTGCGGGGGATGTACGAGGCCGGCGACGGGGACGGCGAGCGGGCGGAAGATGGCTACCGGTTCGAGGGCCGGGCGGGATAAACTTGGCGGATTCTCGGAAATAGTGTTGACGCGTGAATGCGAGTAGCGTAAGGTATGTGCAGACGGGAACGGGACGCACAACCACGAACGGGAGAAGCAGATGGCACGCAAGAGGATTGTAACCCTGAAGCTAACCCGCAAGGAGGTCGACGCCTTGATGTCGGCGGCGAACGCGGGAATCGCGGACATGCACGACTCGATGGATGACGAACAACTTGATGAGGCGGATGTTGCGGACAAGGTTCTTGATCGACTCGGCCAATCGATGCGTCTCGCAGGGTGGGCCGATGACGAAGGTAAACCGACGTAGTTGACGCTCCCGCCCGCACGCCTGAGAACGTGCGGGCCTCTCTCAAAAGGGTATCCACAGTGACAGAAGCAACTACGCCCGCGCCCGCGACCACCATCGACCGCTACGAGTTCGCCTATTCGCTCGCCGTGTTCGGCCGCACCGCGTCGGACGCGCTGCACGCCTACGAAGAGGCCACCGGCACCCGCGTGACGCGGGACGAGTGGCTGGACCTGTTCGCGGGGTGGGAGGCGGGACGCGCCGACCGCGTGGGGTACGAGCGGGACATGCGCGAGGGGGCGGACGAGGTGACGGCAACCACAGGGGAGGGAACCCGCGATGCCCAAGCGGAAGGGCGGGCGTAAGTACGGTCAAGTGTTCGGGCCGAACGGCCTCACGCGGGCGGTGTGCAAGTGGTGCGGGAGCGAGAAACGCTCCCAAGCGGAACCGGGCGGGGTCCGGGGCAACAGTGGCGGCAGCATGAAACGCGTCTGCGCCAACCCCGACTGTCCCCGCAAGGGCCAAGTGCCGTGGGCGGTCCCGGTGATGATGCCGATACCGCAAAGGATGCGGCGGCAGCGGCCGGACCGTGACGAGGAGGACTGCTCTCCGGGGCAGGAGAACGCGATCCGGGCGATGGAGGACGGGTTGGGAGATTAGCGAGATTCCACTTTACCCTAGTCGCACGATCCAGTAGACTAGGGTACACGAGCCACACACACGGCTCCCGTTACCAGTCTCCGCGACGTAGAAAACCGCGGCCTGGGTCGAGAGCGGGCGCCGGGTCTTTAGCCTCTGGACTCTGTAGAGGGTGGAAACAGAGTGCCGGGCGGGGCTTTCCTTCGGTCGCAAGATCGTTGCCCGCCCGGTCAGTATGCGGCGAGAATCAGGGCTACCCGCGGCTGTCGTTATCGTACTGCGGTTGGCACTGGTGATTCGCGACGGGTTCGATTCCCGTCCGCCGCTCTGTCGGGGAACCCGCACCGTGTCTGCGAGCTTGCCGCTTGACTGGGCGACGGGCGGCAATTCGGCCGCGTGTGCGTGGTTCCCCGGCTTCAGCCTCGGTGGTCTACTCGCGGACTCTATGCTTCTGGACGCGAGCGGATGGCACAGTCGGTTCAATCCCGACGCGGGGCACTAACGGCCGGATCGGTCGTTGTTGGCGTGAACGTGGCAATAGCTAACGTTGCCGACGAAGTTGCGAAAGCAATAGGTCACGAAGGACTAGTGTCATACTAATTCTTCACACGGGTGCCACAGAGACCGCGATACGCGAGAGCGTTGAAGCGGTCGGAAGGTGCGATTCCTTCCCGCCCGACTGACTGATATTCAAGGTGGTATCAGTCGTTCTACGAAAGGCATACCATGTCTACCGCAGCAGCGGCGCCCCTGTGGCCGCAGTCCATCCCTATCATCGGCGGCACCGGCGAGAAATGGGCGGGGAAGAGCAAGTGGGGGCTTAACATCTGCCCCGGTGTCAAGACAACTCTCGTTTACGACTTCGAGCAGTCCTGTGCGTCCTACGAGGACGAGTACCGCCGCATCGGCGTTCCGTTCGTCCGCGTGGACGTGCAACAGGAAATGCACAAGCTGTTCCCGAACGGCTACAAGAAGATCGATATGTTCGTCTGGTGGCTGAAGCACATCCGCAACGAGGTCAAAGCCGGTCAGTACCGCGTCATCATGGTCGATCCCGTCACGGACCTGGAGAGCGGACTGACGGATTGGGTGAACGCTAACCCCGCGTTCTTCGGCCACACGCCGGCGCAGTATTCCAGCATGTCCGGCATCATGTGGGGGGACGTGAAGGACTACGAGAAGATGATCCTCGCGGACATCTGTGCGAAGTGCGAGACGTTCTACTTCACGGCGCACCTCGGTGCCGAGTTCTCCGGCAAGTCCGCGACCGGCAAGAAGAAGCCGAAGGGCAAGGAGACGCTGTTCGAGTTGGCGTCGCTGTACCTGTGGTTCTCACGCGACCCCGACGCGAAGGGCGTGCGGCCGAACGCGCCGTCCGCGGTCGTCCTCAAGGGGCGGTTGGAAACGGCCGCACTGGTGAACGGCGAAGTGGTGTCGTACAGCGTGCTGCCGCCGCGTATCCCCGTGGCGACGCCGAAGTCCATCCGCGACTACTTCAAGAATCCCGCGGGCAAGGTCGGCATCCGTGATGAGGAGAAGGTCAAGGAAGAAGTCATGTCGGCCGACGAGCGGCTACGACTCGAAACGGCGAAGGCCGAAGCCGAGAGAGATACGGCGGTCGCGCACGCGGAAGAGGCGAAGGCGAAGCAGGTGATCCGCCCGGCCGTGGTCGCCCTGTCCGACAGGGCCAAAGAGTTCGAGAAGGTGATCCGCGAAGCGGTGTCGCCGGAATTCTTGCTCGAAACGGTCGGTCCCAACATCAAGACCGCCCACGACGCGGGCGAACTGACGGTCGCGGAAGTGGGCTTCCTCCGCGACCTGTTCTCCGAAACCGGCAAACGTCTGAAAGCGGCCGAAGCGAAAGCGTAATCGCGTCCGCTCCCGTGCCGCACACCCGTAGCCGCCCGCACGCGGCGACCGCTCCCCTACGCATTCACTCCCTCACCATCACGAAAGGTGTTCCCATGTCCGTGGACTTCTCCAGCTTCGATGAAGACGACGTTGAGGGCGGAAGCCCGATGCCGCTGAAGCCGAAGTACGGCAACGAGCAGACGAAGGCACTGAAGGACGGCGAGTACGACTGCAAGCTGACGGGCGCCGAACTGAAGGCGATGGGCAAGGACGGCACCGGCACGAAGTTCGTGTTCTACGGCGTGGTGATGAGCGGCGAGTTCGCCGGGTGGAAGTGCGAGCGGGAGATCATCCTCGAAAAGAAGGACGGGACCGACGAGGAGAAGAAGGCGTTCGCGCGGAACAAGATGAACGAGGTGATGGCGGACTTGGCGACCATCGGCTTCGACGTGCAGAACTGGACGAAGGCCAACGGGCGCCCGCGGTCGGAGATGCTGGCGATCGCGTGCGACGTGCTGAAAGACCTGTGCGTGAAGATGCGGAAGAAGGCGAACGGGCAGTACGCCAACGTGTACATCAACAAGCGGCTGGCGAACCTCGACGGGCGTGAGGCGGTGATCGGGCCGGAGCAGATGGTGAGCAGCGGGCTGAACTCGCCCCCGGCTGAGGAGAACGGCAAAGACCCCGTACCGTTTTAGGGTGCAAGCGTTCTGAGATGGGCGGAACCCGTAACACATGCCCGGATGGCATGGCCGCTGGTGGCGCCAACTGTAACCGGGATGGTTGGCGAATAACGCCGGGGCGGCTACCACGTTCGACTCGTGGGGAACGCTTTTGGACGCGGGCGGGGATGGACGGGTGTTCGGAGAGGCGCCAGGAAGTCCCGCCCGCGTTCTTTTTTTGTGAGGGAGAAGCAGATGAGCGAAGGTATCAAACTCGGACAACTCGTGACGGACGACGCGGGCCGGGACGCGGTCCACATCGCGATCATTCCCATGACGGCCATGCGCGAGATGCGGCCGGGCGAGCGGCTGAAGAACGGCATCGTTGACCCCTTCCTCACGGCGAACGTGCGGCCCGGCGAACGGTTCTTCTTGCTCTTGTTCCCGAACACGGTGACGAGTCTGCGGCACGTGTGGACGCACCCGGCGTTCGCGGACGAAGCGGAACCACAGTGCGAGCAGCGGGAGCAGACGGTGAAGCGGCGCAGCGAGGCCGACGTGTGGGCGGAACGGTGGAACGGTGCGGCGGAAGCGAACCAGAAAAAGCCGCTGTGCCGCTCATTCGACGCCATCCCCGTTCCCCGTGAGGACGCGGTATGAACTGGCGCACGGCCACTGTGGTACAACTCTGCGAGGGGATGCGGGAGTCGCAGGATTATTCCGCGACGCCCATTCTCGCGGACGCGTTGCAGGACGCGGATTACCCTCACGCGGGCGTGCTGGCGCGACTGCGGAACGATCTGCCGTTGTGGGAAGCGGAACGACTGGTGGCGCTCATCTACAGCGACAAGACCGCCGACGCGGTGGAGTGGCTGGACGGGTACGCACTGGAGTTGGGGCCGGCGGGATACCCGATGTATTTCGACCTAGAGAACGATGCCCCTGAAGTGGTGATGACATACGAGATGTTGGTGAACGCGGCTCGCGAGTACGCCACCACGGGCGACGACGGGCTGGGCGCCGGGAGCATGAGTTGGAGTAACGCGACGTGTGACGAGAACTACAAACAGTTCTGGGACAAGTGGGCACTGGTGACGGGCGGCGCGAAGCCGAATGACGACGACGGTTTCTTTTCGTGTTCGTGCTGAGGAGTGGTGATGATCCCGGTGATTGATCCCAAGTGGCGGACTTCAACGGTGGTGGAGTTGTGCCAGTCCATGCGCGAGACGGGCGACTACTCGGCGCTGCCGATCCTGGCGGGCGCGCTACAGGACGCGGACTGCGACGACGCGGGGATGCTCGCCACGATGCGGAGCGGCCTACTTCCGAGTGCGAGTTGCGAACGCCTTGTTGCGATCGTGATGAGTGCGGACACGCGGTACGCGGTCGAAGTGATCGAACGGTACGCGGCCGAAATCGGCGCGCCGCGCTACTACGGCGATTACAGCGACGGCGACGAGGTGACGGAGATCGAGAAAGCGGCCATCAACTACGAATCCCTGATGGCCGGCGCCCGCGAGTACGTCGAGGACATCGAGCGCGACGGGTACGGCGAGTACATCCACATGGGCGTGAACGAGAACTACAAGGGCATGCGGATGAAGGATTTTTGGGAGGCGTTCCAGTTGGTCACGGGGAAGACTGTTCGGGACGACGACGCGTCTTTCTTCTCCTGCTCGTGCTGAGGGTGCGTGATGCCGAAGTTCGAGAAAATCCCCGTCATCATCGACACCCGCGAACAAACGCCGTGGGAGTTCGATGACGAGATGTTCACCACCGAACGCGGGACGCTCACCACGGCCGACTACAGCATCCGCGGCCTCACGGACGTGGTGGGGTGCGAGCGGAAGTCGCTCGGGGACGCGGTGGGAACTTTCATCGCGGGGTGGAGCCGATTTCGCCGGGAGTTGTACCGACTATCCGCGATGGATTATCCCCTCATCGTGATCGAGTGCAACCTAGAAGACATCCTCGCCCACCGTTACGAGAGCGACGCATCGCCCGCGAGCGTGCTAGGGCGGATCAACTCGATTATTATTGACCACGGCATCAACGTTGTGTGTTGGGGTTCGCGGGCGACGAGTATCACAATGGTGGAACGCTACTTGATCCAGTTACACAAGAAATTGGGAGGGGTGCCACAGTGACGACCTACGACGACGCCGACGACGACATTATGGCCGTACTCGCGGAGCAGTTGCGGCTCCATCACCCCGACCTGTGCGAGTGCGGGGCGGTGATCGGCGTGACGGTGGCGAGTAACGAGAAGGGGCCGGCGGTGCGGCACGGCGGGCACGCGGCCCTGGCGACGATCAAGGCGATCAGCTCGAAGGATAAGACGAAGAAGAAGATCGACGCGGAAATCCTGATCGACCTGAGCGAGTGGCACCAATTGCACCCGGAGCAGCGGGCGGCGCTCATCGACCACGAGCTTCTTCACTTGCGGCGAGTGGAGTACACGGAGAAGCAGTTGGCGAAACTGCGGAAGGCGAACCCGGACCAGCCGGCGTGGAAGATCGACGAACACGGGCGCCCGAAGATGAAGACGGTCAAGGCGGACGTGACGCCGGGCGACGCGTGGGCCGCGTGCATCCAGCGGCACGGGAAGGCGGCGGTGGAGTTCGTGACGGCCAAGCGGTTCGCGGAGTTCGCGGAGGAAGCCCTGAAGAGCCGTGAGGGCGGCGAGAGGCAACTGCCGGGGGTGGTGTGATGGCTAAACCCAAAGTCATGTACTGCGTGATGGTCGGTGACGAAATGTACGGCGACAGTCTCTCGGCCGACAAGTGGGGCGCGTGGAGTTATCTAGGCGACGCGCAGCGGTACTGTGCAAAAGAAGTGAAGCCGTACATCGCTCGCGTGGTCATCACGAAAGTTGCGACCCCGACTGACGAGCGGATCAAGAAGCGGCACGCGAAGAAGTGACTCACGGAGGTTCGCCCGATGGCCGTTCGCAAGAAGCAGAAGCCCCCGCCGTGCGTCCACTGTGGTATCCGGGCGGGGTGGCAAGCCCGCGGACTGTGTAAACACTGTGCCGCGGTGCCGGGCGTGAAGCGGATGTACCCGCCGCTCGTGCGGAGCGTAGAGAGTTCGGCCGATCTGACGATGGAAGAACTGGACGCGATCGAAGCCGAGCAGCGGAAGTGCTTGCCGATTTGGTGGACCGACAGTGACCTCGCGAGCGACGACGCGCCGCGGGTGGTGGGCGTGCGGGTGCTGATAACGCGGACGGGCGAGTTCTACGAGATGTGAGATGATGACGATAGCCGCGCTTTGTTTCTATGCGGTCGGGAGCGTCTGCTTTCTGATCGGGACGTGCATCCTGATTTATCAGGAGTTGAGCAGGTGACCTTCGATGACTTCGACGCCCTGGACGACGGCACGGCCCCCGCTCTCCCGATCCGCGTCAGCGGGGCGAAGTCGCGGGCGATCACGATGACGCCGCAACAGTTCTTCGCCCTGCCGGCGCCGGCCCTCCCCTGTGGGTACTTCGCCCTCACCCTCACGGACGGGAGCGTGCGGCACTTCCGCATTCGGTTGGACAAGCGGGGCATCTTCGCGGGCAAGCGGACGCTGGCGCGGCTGACGGGGCCGACGCTGGAGAGCGACGAGTGGGAGACGGTGGCACTCGTGGGCGAAGTGGGGTTCGCGGTGTTCAAGAAGTTCCGGAAGGACCGGGTGGGATGGTGGGCGAGTGTGCTGTGGTCGCTGCTCCACGGGCGGGACGAGAGCGGGTACACGGTTGAGAGCGATGTCCGCTGCCGGTGGTCGATGCGGAAGCTGACGAACGCCGCGGCCCACGAGCGGCAACTGAATTTGACGGCGGCGAAGATGTTCGGGGTGGTGGAAGTGAAGACGCGGAAGAAGCGTGAGGGAGGTAAATAGCATGTGTGGTCTGTGTGACAATTTGGGAGTCATTGACGATCCCGAAAAACCGAACTGTCTCAAGAAGTGTCCGGAGTGCGATTCGGAACCACCGTGGTACTTGCGGATGAACATGGCCGCAATGCTCGCGGGGCCGAACGGGTGGGACGAAGACGACGACATGACTGAGGTTCAGGAGCGGCGGCAAAAGGTAGTTCGTGAGGAAGAGGCGGATTATCTACGGCGGCACTTGGCGGGCCTGATTCCCCACGATTTTCCCAACAAGAAAGCGTGAGGGGACGAAATGACCACGGACGATGACTTGAAACTGCTCCGTGATCGGGTCTGCAAGATCGAAGCCGAGCAGTCGGCCAACGGGTGCGGGGCAATGTGCGCATTCCTGCTCGCCGTGGCGTTCGGCGCCATAGCACTCGGTCTGTTCAAGGACGACTACCGGGCGTTGAAAAATGACGTAGAAGCAATTCGTGAGAAAGTAAAATGAATCCCGATCCGCTCGCCCTCTTCGACACACTATCCCCCGACTATACCGCCCGCACCGTCTCCGGCACCGTCGCGCACCTCAACTACGAGTCGCCGACGTGGTGCGCCGGGCGACTCGCGCCCGCTGACGGCGGCGCGTCCGTCTCGTTCAGCGTGAAGGCGTCCGTGAAGGTGGGGGATAGCGTCGAACTGCGGGGCGAGTGGGTCGATAAACCAGTCTACCGGTGGTCGTTCGTCGCCACACACGCCATCATCTCCCTCCCCCTCACGGCCGCGGGCATCGTCGCGTGGCTCCGCTGGAACGCCGAGGGCATCGGCGAGAAGCGTGCCCAACGGCTCGTGGACCGCTACGGCGCGGACACGATCAGCCGCATGGAGTTGGACCCCGTGGGCGTGGCCGCGTTCCTGCGGGTGCCTCCCCAGGCGATCCGCGGAGCGGCCGAACAGTGGCGGGCCACACAGGCGAAGTCGCAGGCGATCGCGGCCATTGCCGAACACGGGCTGACACAGGCGCAGTGCGAGGCCATCTTCGCCGAGTACGGCACGGGCGCCCTGAACGTGATCGAGCGTGACCCTTACGAACTCGCCGGCAACGTCACGGGCATCGGGTTCAAGCTGGCGGACGAGATCGCGGCCAAGTTCGGCATCGTGGGGCACGACCCGCGCAGGCTCCGCGGCGGACTGGTGGCCTACGTGCGCGAGCGGTATCAGAGTGGCCATACGGCGACACCGCTGCCTGTGGCACTCCAGAGGACGGCGGACCTGCTGGAAACCAGTCCCGAAGTGATCCGTGAGGAAGTGGACGCGGTGACTGGCGGAAGTCGGCCGCGGGTGCTGCGGTTGGGGCACGGGCACGATGAGCGGGACGTACTGACGACGCATTGGGCCGAACGGTGCGAGCGGGGCGTGTGGGACGTGCTGCGGACCGCACGGGGAGCGAACCCGCTGCGGCCGTGCCGTGAGGGGGAGGAAGCGGCGCACGCGGAGGGCTACCGGCACTGCGGCGAGATCGTGCTGGACGACTCGCAGTTGGCGGCGGTGGTGGGTGCGCTGAAGTACCGGATAACGGTTTTAACCGGGAGTGCGGGGAGCGGGAAAACGGCGTCGCTGCGGGCCATCATCAAGGCGTTCATGCCGGCGTTCCCGAACGTGGTGACAACGGAAGATTTGGAACGCTACGTGTTTCTGTGTGCGCCCACGGGCAAGGCCGCACGCCGCATCTCGGAGGTGATCGGACTACGGGCACAGACCATCCACCGCCTGCTCCAGTGGGAGGGGCGGGCGTCCTCGTTCCACTTCAACTCATCCCACCGGCTCCCGCGGGGGTTGTACTGCGTGGACGAGACGGGGATGAGTGATAGTGGCCTCATGTATAGCTTCCTGTCGGCACTGCCGGATTCGGCCGCGGTCGTCCTCGTGGGCGACACGCAGCAACTCCCGCCCGTGGGGCCGGGCGCGGTCCTGCGCGACATCCTCACGCACGGGCTGACGCCGGTCACGACCCTGGAGAAGTGCCACCGGCAGGCGGGGACGCTGCGGCTGAACACGTCGGCCCTGCTCGCGGGGATCGTGGCGAAGACGGTGCCGTCTCAGACGGGCGGCGCGCCGGCGTGGGTGGTCGATGACACGTGCGGCACCGACAAGAAGACGCTGGACACGATTTTCGACCTGTACACGCGGGTGATGCCACAGTGGGGCTACGGGGCGACGGAGTGGGTGTTCCTCGCACCGAAGATCGACGGGCCATTGGGCGTGAAGCGGATCAATCTGGTACTCCAATACCTGCACCAGCACAAGTTGGGGAACAAGGTTCCGCACCCCGGAATGAGTCAGGACGACTGGCAGAAGCGGCCGACGTTCTACGTGGGGGACCGGGTACTGGCGACCAAGAACGATTACAACCTGCACTATCAGCCGCCCGCGACGACGCGAGACCCCAACCCCGCGATGCGGCAGGGGATCATGAACGGCACCACGGGCGTCGTCGTGGGAGTGGAGCCGCTGCGGGTGGTGTACGACGACGCGGGCGAAGTCGAGTACGGTTCGCGGGCCGCGGCGAACGACGTGCAACTGGCGTACTGCCTCACGACGCACCGGATGCAGGGGAGTCAGAATAAGTGTGTGGTCACGGTCATGCCGAAGGGGAGCAGCGGGTTCGCGACGCGGAATTGGGTGTACACCAGCGTCAGCCGGGCGCAGAACACGAGTGTTTTAATTGGAGACGGTCCGACCATCCGGCAGGCGGTTCAGCGGGTGGGCGACGACGAACGCGACACGGTGTTGCGATTTCTGGCCGAGAACCGTGAGGGTGAGGAATGATCCGCCGGATTGCCGAGTCCGTCACTATTGGAATCATCATCGCGGCGTATACTCTAGTCGTGTGTGCCATCATCTACTACGTGACCACCCGCGAGGCCCGCTAACGGCCCTTGTCAGAGACCCCGAAAGCATCCGCATCTGTAACTGTGCCCACTGCCGCTGCACGCTCCTGGGTTCCTCCGAGCATGCGTGGTGGTCCGACCTCACGGAGCAGCAGCGGGGGCAGCACCCGCCGCTGGTGGCCGGGCGGATCGCGGGTCGGCCGTACTGCGGGGAGTGCTTCAAGCGTGAATCCGGGTGGGACGTGACAACGGGCGTGATGGAGGGTAGAGCGTGAACGCGACAACACCCCTGACCGCAGCCGGCCTCTACCAGACCGATTCCACGTTCCGCCGGGCGATTGATGAGTGGGTGGAGAACCGCCGGTGCGACCTGCGACTGGTGGACTATCTGCTCGATCTAGACATGGTGCCGCAGGCGGAAGCGTGCCGGTGGGCGGCGACGGAACCGGACCGGCCGACATACGAGAACCGCAAGATCAAGTGCGGGCCGTTTCCGACGTTCGATCCGGCTTATAACGAAACCAACGGTACGAAGCAAAATTACGAACCGTACTGGTACTGGATGTTTATGGGCCGCGACACAATGAGAACGTGCGACGACGTTCCGATGTCTGGCTACATGCGAAGCGAGTCTCTTGATAAGTGTGCCACCGCCGCTGACGCGATCCTGTGGTTAATCGACAACTGGCACGTCCGCGAGGGGTAGACCGTGAGCGACCAAGCCGCGTTCCTCGACGCCATCCGCCGCGATCCCGACGACGACACACTTCGGCTTGTTTACGCGGACTGGTTGGACGAGAACGCGGACGGACTCACGGACGTGGACCGCGCCCACGCGGAGTACATCCGGTTGTCGTGTGGCTACGGGAAGTGGGCGGCGGTGGACGAGCAGCAGTGGATCGCGAGTAACTGGCGGCGGTTCGTGCCGCACTTCTGCAAGCGGTTCGGTGTGGTCGCGTCCGGTATCTCTCACGCGATCGTTCACGAGAGTGTGGCCTACACCGACGTTCAGTTCGGGCGCCCGCAAGTCTGCTTCCGCTTCTCGCGCGGCATCGTCCACGGCGTCTACCTTCAGACCGTCAATATTGACGACGTGGTGCCGGTCGCGGTTGACGACTGCCCGCTGGCGAAGTTGTCGGTTTTGGGCGTGATCCGCACCAGCCGCGAGTTGTACGACAAAGAATCCTTCCGCGTCTACGACTTCGCACCCCGCTCGATCTGGCAGAGCATCCAGGGTCACGACGCCACCGGCACCGACGGCATCCACGACTACCTCGTGTTCGCGGGCGAGCGGCCCCTGACGCGGGCGAGTGCGGCCCTCTCGGACGCCCTCCGGAAGTACGGCGAGCAGGTCAATTTCTACCGCAGCTACAGCGAGTCGATGACGGGAATCAAGGGAGGGCGGACGTGAGTAAGGATAAGTCACCGGTGCCGCGGGACGTGTACCTAGACGCCGTGGCCGTCGTGGTGGACGACACCCGCGGCACGCTCACGCAGCGGAACAACGTTCGCCATTGGGTGAACGACCGGCACACGTTCAGTCAGCAACTCACGGCCGACGACGCGGCGCGGGTGGTGCTGATGCACGCGGCCGACCACGGGATCGCGGACGTGTGCCGCGGGTGAGGGTAGCGGGTGAACCCGCGTTCCGTTGCGGGCGCGGGCTTGAATGGCTAAACTCGTCACACCCTCACGGAACGCGACCATGCCGAACCCCACCGAAAAAGAGTGGACGAAAGACCGCATTGCGAAACTGCGTTCCCGTCTCGACCTCACGCAGCGGGCCGCGGCCGAACTCGTTGGCGCCACACACTCCCTGTGGAGCCATTGGGAAGCGGGCCGGCACAAGCCCACGAAGCCCTTCCAGAAGCTCCTCACGCTGATCGAAAAAGAAGCCCTTGAATCGGCGGATTGAATACTTTACCTTGCCGTCTGCATTTGAAGTATTCAACTCCGAACCGTCAAGGTGAACCGTGGACTGGACGACATTCCCTCTCGCCAAGTACGACGTTCCCGGCCTGCGGATGCGGGTCTATCTCGCGGGCCGAATCTCTGGTTCGCAGCACTGGCGGGATGTTCTGGTCAAGTGGCCCGCGGGAACACCGTGGAGCAAGTCGATTCGGCACAACGAGTGGGAAGAGGACGCCGTATGGAGTGTCGGCGAGAAGCCCGCTGACGGATACCCGAAGTCGTGGCCGATCATCCCGAACGGATTCCTTGAAGTCGCTGATTACGTCGGGCCATTCGCTATCGACAACTTCGGCAACTGTAATCACGGGTCTCTTCGGAAGACGGTCGCCCTGAGTGACGCGGCCGACCCTGAGCAGTGGAAAGACTCGGGCCGTTACATCCTCGACCAGTGCTTTTCGGCAATCGATTCTGCGGACGTGGTTGTCGCCGTTATCACTGGCGATTCACCCGGCACGCTTTGCGAGATGGGGTACGCCCGCGCCAAAGGGCGTCCGATCATCGCGGTGGTTCGTGAGGGCGTCGCGTGGGACTGGTTTCCGCGGTCGATGTGCCGTGAAGTCTTAACCGTTGCAGATCATCAGTGGTTCGCCGAGCAAGTGGGATTCGATCTCGTCCACATGAGGAACGACAAGGGTGAAGGTGGTTCCTTGGGCGTCCGCTACGACGGTCATCCTCTTTATCGAATCCTGTCTCGCGATCCGGATATGCAATCCTACTACCGGTCCCCGTGGCGGAAGCGGCGCCGCGCGGCCGTTCTGGACCGCGGCGAGTACAAGTGCGCCCTGTGTGCTTCGACCGAAAAACTCGAAGTCCATCACAACTGCTACACCAACCTGTACCGCGAACCCGACTGCGACCTGACGGTTTTGTGCGACACCTGCCACACGAAGGCCGACGTTCTGCGTCGCGCCCAAGAAAAAACTTCCGCTAACACTGACGTTCCCTTCTAGAAGACGGAATCGCTCATATGGACGGCAAGAAATTGTCGGCCCGACACCTCGCGGACCTCCGCAAGTCGGGCCTGACGGAAGAGACCATTCGCATCTCGCAAGCGTTCACGGAATCGGACCCGGTTCGGATCGCGGTCATGCTCCGCTGGTGCGACGAGGCCACGGGCGAACCGCGGCCGGCGAAGGGTCTCGGTTCGTGTCTCGTGTTCCCGTTCCTGAACGTGGCGGGCGACGCGCTCAACTACTACCGCATCAAGCCCGACAAGCCGCGCGTCTCCCCCACGGGCCGACCGTTCAAGTACGAGTCGCCATACAAAACGCCGAATCACGTCTACCTGACCCCGCGGGCACGCGAGTACGCAAAGGACGCGTCCAAGCCCCTCATCTTCACGGAGGGCGAGAAGAAAGCCCTCGCGGCCGATCAAGCGAAGTACGCGTGCGTCGGGTCCGTGGGCGTGTGGGGTTGGGTGCGGACCGAAACCGAGAGCGACACCGGCACCGAGTCGAAGCTGAACGCGGACCTGGACCCGTTCGCGTGGGAGGGGCGCCGGGTGTACATCGCCTACGACTCGGACATTGTGGCGAACCCGTCGTCGCGGCACGCGGAATGGCGGCTGGCTGTCGCCCTGATGGAACTGAAGGCGTGCGTGCGGATCATCCGGTTGCCGCAGAAGATCGGGGCGCCGAAGGTCGGCATGGACGACTACCTCGCGTCCCACGGTCCGGACGCACTCGGCCGGCTCATCGAGAACTCCGCGCCCCCCACCCGCGTGCTGCCGGGGTTCGCCAACTCCGTTCAGATGTTGGGCGAGAAGCCGGGCGAGTTCGTGGACATCCCGCGGTCGTCGGACGAGATGGCACTGGAGTTGGTGGGCCGGTCGGGTGGCTGGCCGCGGCTGGTGAGCGGGGCGCTCGTGATCCCCGACGAGAAGGAGGGGACGGCGCCGATCGATGACTACAACGAACTGTTCGCGTTCATGGGGGCGACGTTCAACGAGAGTGGGTTAAGCGGCGTGCGGTGGGACCGCGGGCCGAAGCACGTGAACCGGCAGGAGTTCTATTCGCACCTCGTCAAGAGTTGCGAGCGGTTCGACCGGTCGGACAGCGTGCCGCACGTGCCGGCTATTCCGGGCATCCTGTACACGCAGCAGATCGAGGCTACGAAGGGTTCCCCGAAGACGCTGGCGACATTTCTGGACTTCTTCAAACCGGCGACCGACGAGGACAAGACGCTGCTCATCGCGGCGATGCTCACGCCCTTGTGGGGCGGTCCGCCCGGAAAGCGGCCGGCGTTCCTGTTTGAAGCCACGGAGGACGACACGGCGAGCGGGCGCGGGGTGGGCAAGACGACGGTGGCGCAGAAGATCGCTGCGATTTACGGCGGGGCGTTCGACATCGACGCGAGCGAGCCGTTTCACCGCACCCGGACGCGGCTGCTCACGCCCGACGCCATGTCGAAGCGGATTCTCCTGATGGACAACGTGAAGACGTTCCGCCTGTCGAGTGCCGATCTCGAAAGCCTCGTGACGGCCCCGAACGTGAACGGGCACCGGATGTACAAGGGACAGGCCGCGATCCCGAACTACTGCACGCTGTTCATCACCCTGAACGGCGCGTCGCTGTCGAAGGACTTCGCACAGCGGGTGATCCCCGTGCAACTCAAGCGGGGCGACATGAAAGAGGATTGGGAGGCGACGGTTGACGAGTTCCTACTGAAGAACAAGACGGCCCTGATTGCGGACCTGATGAACGTCCTGAACCGGACGCCTACGAAGTTGTCGAAGGTGAGTCGGTGGGGGGCGTGGGAGTCGGGCGTACTCGGCAAGGTGAAGGACGCGGAGAAGGCTTTGAAGGTGATCGACAGTCGGACGATGCGGATGGACGCGGACAAGGAGGACGCGGACCGGATTCGCGAGATGTTCCGCAGCATCGTGGACAAGTACGACAGCCTGGACGGCGAGGACGCGGACAAGGGCCGATACCTGCTCGCATCGTCGGCCGTGACGCGACTGGTGGAACTGGCCCTCGGCGTGAACACGACCGCGGCCGGCGCCAGTGCGCAAATCAAATCGCTCGGCATGCCGGAGTTCCGGAAGTCGGATCGCAACGGGGGCCGATTCTGGTTGTGGACCGGCTCCAAACTCAACGGCAAGCAATCCTCACTAAAGAAAGTCACTTACAATACCGAGTCGGACAAGCCGACTTGGGACGTTAAGCACGCGAATGACCATAGTGATAAGGAGAAAAAGGACGACTCGGAGGGCGTTTAGGGGGCCGTTTGGGACCGAAATCGACCGTTTTGGACCCGTTCAGGCTACCTCTGCTACCTGTTTCTCCCTCATTCAGACTTCGCTAAACCCCTATGATTTATGGCTTTCTACAAAAAGAAGTATACTTGTAGGTAGCAGAGGTAGCGATGTAGCATCGCTAAACCGTTTAGGTTGGAGTTGGCATTTGGTATTGAATAGCAAATATCGTGCCAATTAGAAAAGATTAATCGAAATAGTTGGTGGCGATCCGCGTAGATATTCTCAATTGCCATCGCGACATCGCTACCTCGCTACCTGTATCCAGTTGTTCACAGTGTCAAAGTGTACAAGTCGAGAACGTAAACCATTACCGGAGTTGATGAAGTGTCAAGTCATCTTGCTTCGCCCCCCGCCCTGACCCCATCTCAGCCGGTAGCGGGGGGTCCGGAAAACGCCCCGGAAACGGCCCCGGAGACCCCGATTTCGGGTGTCGGAAGGGCATTTCCGGACCCCAAACGGCCGTTTTGGTGGTTCAGTTCGACCAGTTTGCCCCAAAAACGGATCCCCGCGGGCCTGCCCGTCGAGTGCGAAGCCGGGTATCGGCTCCCGGCCGAAGCGGATTACTGGTGCCACGAGGGCGATCGGGAGTGGACCCCGACGAACCGCGAACTGCTGCCGAAGCCCGAACCGGTGAAAAAGAAGAAAACCGCGAAACCGCGGGAAGTGGAGTAGTCACGTGAAGATGCCGTTCGGGAAGTACCGTGGCCGCGAGTTGAGCGAAGTGCCGACCACTTACCTGCGGTGGGCACTAGAGTACGCCGAAGGGCTGACGGTGCCCGTGCGGCTCGCCGTGTCGAACCAACTGGAGGCCCGCGAGAGCGGCAATAGCCTTGCTTCGCCCCCCGCCCCGACCCGTGCCGATCTGCTGGCCTTGGTCCGCAAGTGGCACCACCGCATGAAACTGGCCCACCACCCCGAACTCGGCGGCACGGCCGAACGCATGGCGACCGCGGACAGCGGCGCCGAACTGCTCACGGAACTCGTGAACGAACTCGTGCCGGAGAAAGCCTGATGTTCCAAGTCTTCATCAGTCGCCAGTTCGACTACTACTTTCCCGACGCTCACCTGCCGCTGCCGTCGCCCCTGACGGTGGAGGGCGTGACCTACTACCGCCTGGACGCCCTGTTCTTCGCGTGGGCGAGCCGCGTCCTCACCAAAGCCCACGGCGCCGGCGTCCCCGAAGCCGTTCACGCTCTCGACTGGCTGGAGGACATGCGG
>ERZ869921.322-NODE-322-length-32484-cov-4.389312_pt1 | contig 32484 bp, 61 predicted proteins | sample MGYA00579310_ERZ869921 | MGnify/ENA primary metagenome ERZ869921 (study PRJEB32216, sample SAMN09231816) | wastewater metagenome | place: USA: Maryland | collected 2016-06-21 | study: EMG produced TPA metagenomics assembly of the PRJNA472060 data set (Reclaimed... | reverse complement strand
TTTCTGATTTGCTTTCGGATTGAAAACGTAATCGCCAACGAAGAGTTAAAGATGATTTGGGACATCTTCGGCAAATCCCTTATCGACTGCCTGTTTAATCTTCTCCCAAGAGATACATTTCTTCGGATAAGGTCCGCAGACAATATCATACAAGTCTGGATTTTGAGCCTGCATAGCCATCATCAAAATAACATCTTGCGGATTAAAACCAATGTCCGCATCAATGAACATAAGATGGTCAAAATCTGACCTCATGAATTCATCGCAGCAATAGTTGCGGGCTCTTGTGATTAGGGATTCATTGAACAAGAAGTAAAGCTGTAGCTGAATTTCGTGTCTTGCACAGATAGCAGACAAGTCTGCAATAGATCGACAGAACAAACCAAGACACTGACCCCCATACATTGGAACCCCAACAAATAGTTTCTGTTTTCTTAATTCTTCAATCGGCATTTTAATTTCGAAAGCCATTATTCTTCCTTTTATAGGTTGTTATTATCTTGATTGTAAAGTTGGATTATTGCGTAATGAATAATCTTAAGAAGGTCCTTACGGTTATAACCGTCCTTCTTTCCATATCGTTTCGCATACTTCATGATGGAGCCGATACAGAATCCGGTTCCATGACCGGCATCGATAATCATATCAGTTGCTTGATACTTACCGGAATAGTGTGCTGTATATGTGGAGTTGATGTAATCTCCGATTTCTTTCAGGAAATTATCTTCGTTATATTTATACTCAATCTTCTTTTTAACATCTTCATTTGGCTCTAGGACATATGCATTTCCAAAGGTGATCGTACCAGCCTTGGACAAATTAGATGAAATTTTTACTGCCTCATCCGCAGCTTCATTTGCTTTAATCTCGGGCATTTCAACCATTGGAAATGCTTTCAAAAATTCTTCCATATTAACATCAACATCTACATTATGCTTAGGACCCGCTGTTAGAATAACACTATGATATTCATGTTCTTTATTTTGATTTGTGATAGCATTATTCTCATGTTCGGGAGACTTTAGGGTACGTCCAGTTACTTCGCCCCAAGGGTCAACAACTTCTTCATAAAGAAGAGCTTCATCCGGGGTCATTACCTGTACATGAACGGTAGGGGTCTTAACCTCCGAAGTTATTGTAATTCCAGATACTTCTTCGTTAGCTACCAGCTTTTTTGCTTTTCTTGGCATTTCTCACGGCCCTTCTATGATTTTTGTTTGCAACATCGCGATGATAGGCATTGGCTCTTTCTTTGAATACGATCCCGTCAAGGTGATCTAATTCGTGCTGAATGACACGAGCCGTCATGCCCGTAAAATCTCGGGTAGTAGTCTCTCCATTAGGCATCGTAAATCTAAGACGAATAGTACGCGGTCTTTTTACTTTTACGTAATAGAAAGGATAAGATAGGCATCCTTCATCCATATAGACTTCATCTTCAACCGTATTGACGATGATTGGATTGAAACAAGCCATGATAGGGTCGCCTGTAATGACGAATACCCTATAGGGAAGATTTACCTGATTGGCAGATAGTCCAAGACCCTGTTTTGAAACCATAGTTTCGGCAAGGTCTTTGGCAAGCTGGATTGGATCGACCGGAGGATTCTTGAAGTCAAACTTCTCCATCACCTGTCTAAGAATAGCATGATCTTGGGGTACAAGAGTTAAGATAGGCATTATACAATTCCCTTTACTGGTCCAATTCCATGTTCCGCAAGAACCTGAAGAAGTAAATGACAAGAGGTTCCATCGGCAAATTTTAAGCTAACGCCGGGTTGAAAGGTATATGGATCAACCCATCGATATGTCTGATAGTTTGTCTTTAGTTTTTCAACTAAACCAAACTTTTCAGCATCTTCTGTCGTTTCCAGTTTCAGCATTATCCCTAGGGTAGTAAATGTAATTCAACTGGCTTTTTGGATTTTTCCAGAAGGTCAAGGGAATGCTTGGTTCCCTTTGATATTTGATTCCAAAAGATCAAAGCTTCGTCACAGTATTCAACCATTTCGACATTGCGACGATAGCCTGCGGCCTTGCCATAAAGGTCCCATTTGGCTTCGAAAGGCTTGAATTTATAACCCTCTAGTTTGGCAACATGTTCGCCAATAGAGTCAACGCCTCTAGCTCTCCCGGAAATTACTTCGGTTACTTTGTTGTTTTTGAAAAATTTAAGGATAGTATCCTCAATATAAAGAACGTCTGAAGCAACCACTTCGCGGGGTCCTGCAATCATGAGCTTCATTACAAACACTCCTGTTCAATTTCTTCGGATGTAGCTGGACGAATATTTTCATATTCCCATTCTTCATCATCGTCCGTAAGTCCCCATTCGCCCTTGATATAGGCTCCTTGGATACCTTCGATGACATACCAACCGGGAGTCTGAATTTCGGTATATTGCTCTAACCAATATTCAATTCCCATACCTTCATTAATCCACATTATGCATGTATCGGAATTATAGTATGTTGATTCTAATTCATATTTGAAGATAGCATTATCATCAACTGCTACAATTTCAACTAGAAGGTCGCCCTTATCTGAATACTTTGGAAGGTCCCAATCACCTTCCTTATTATCATCCATAAACAAGTCACATAGTTCCATAATTACACCATCCTGCTAAAGTTTTTACGCTTTTCAAACCTAATCGTATTTGAGAATTTGTCAAACATCGTATCACCCTTATGGGAAATAACGAAGATGTTTGCAGCCTTAGATTCTTCCGTTAGCATCTTCAAGAATTCTTCAACGCCGGTTGCGTCTAGAGAAGAGTCAAAAACCTCATCCAAGATAAGCAAATTAGTGCTGACAGAATTCCTAAGTTTTGCAACTGCTCTCCATGTAAAGAGAAGAGCAAAATCAATTCGCATTTTCTCTCCTTCAGAGAACGAAGCATAGGAAAATTCATCACGGTATCTAGACTTGATCTTTTCATTAAATTTTTCATCCAATTCAAAGTTGACAAAAAAGTCCAAGGAAGCAAGGTACTTGTTAGCCATCTTGTTAATAATAGGGACGTATTGCTTGATTAATTTAGCCTTGATACCTGAATCCTTCAGGAGTAGGGCGGCAATGTCATAGATGCGGCGCTGTTCGGCTATAGTATATTTATGCTTGATTGAAGTCTCTAATTGAGTTTCAACAACTTTTATTTCAGTGTCATCCACGACAGGAACCGATATCTTCAGAGACTCAATTTCTTTTTCGGCCAATTCAATGGCCAACTTAAGTGATTTCATTTCGATGGAATTGGTCTGTATCTGTCGTCTCCATTTCTCAATTTCCTCGACAGATTTTTGGTTCTTTTCGTCATTGGCATTCAAAGATTTGATTTGTTTGCCGATCTTGGATAGTCCCTCGATATGTTGATTTACTTCTGTTTCTTTTTCGGTAATCATCTTGTTGCGAAAGTCACTATCGATATCCTGTGAACAAACTGGACAATGTTCATGGTCATCAAAGAAAATCTTCTGATTTTTGATGCTACGTAGGCTCTTTTCGATAGTTCTTTCGGCTTCTAGAAGCTTTTGTTTCTTGTTATTAAGCTGCTGTTTAATGTCCAAGACATTCGTATTAGCCTTGACATTTTCATAAAGTTGATCGTTTTCAGACTTCTTTTCTTCAAGCTTTTCGTTGTATTCGGCAATGAATGCTTGCTTCTTGGCAATAAGCTCTTCGGCATTCTGTTTAATCATATTCTCATTCTTCAGGAGCATCGATTTCTTCTGATCCAGAAGTTTGATATCGTATTCATTCTTGGTCGTTTCATCCTTATTGGATGATATCTTATCCTTCAGGAGACTATTCATCGTAGAGAAGATTTGAATGTCTAGCAAATCCTCAATGATATGGCGACGATCTGCGGCGGTAAGCTGCATGAAAGGCGTGAAGTTAGCAGACCCAAGGATGATAATCTGACAAAATGACTTGTGTGTTAGTTTTAGAATATTGGTTTCAAGATACTTCTGGTATTCCAAAATTTCATCATGTTCGGGAACAAGATTGTCATTGATGTAAATCTGGAAGATGGCAGGAGCAATACCACGACGAATCAAATAGTTCGTTGATCCAATACTGAATTCAATTTCAACCAACAAATCCTTCTTGGTAATCGAATTCAGAAGTTGGGGTTTATTGATATTACGATATGCCTTCCCATACAGAGCGAAGGAGATAGCATCACAGAGCGTCGATTTTCCATCTCCATTCTTACCGATGATAAGAGTTGTGGGATGTTTCAAAAAATTAAACTCAATGAATGCATTTCCCGAAGAAAGGAAGTTTTTATAGCGAAGTTTTTTGAAGAGGATCATGTCGTCTCAAGATTAAGGGATTCGTTATAAAGCTCGCGAAATAGAAGGTCCAAGGAATGAATATCGACTTCATCAATGTTCATTTTCTTGACGTAATTGTTGATCAAGGTGATCGTATCTTCAACATCCGAAAGGACAGTATCATCCTCGGAATTGAGATTTAGATGATCTTCGGCAATGGTGATATCCGCGACGCCTGCCTTCTCAATCTTGTCTACAAACAAGTCAAACCAGAAGGGATTGGTCTTGTTTGATACGATGATTTTAACATAGGTGCCATGCAGATATGTTAGATCAGTTGGCATAACCTCTTCTAAGGTCTTGTTAAGATCATTGTAGAATACCTTATGAAACATTCGATAAGGATTCTTAATATGAGTTAGCTCTCTTGTTTCCGTATCGAATACATGGAAACCTCTATCATCATTGAAGTCTGCCCATGTAATTTCATAAGGGGCTCCAAGATAATGAATGTTGCCTCCATCGGATTTATGATGAAAGTGACCGGATGCTACAAGATCATACTTGGAGAACATCGTAGGGTCCATGCCATCTTCATTGGAGATACCCTTGTGCATCTGGAAACCCTGTAGTTCAAGGTGTCCAAATAGTATCTCTGCCTTCGAAGTTTCAATCATCCTGAATGATTGTTCGGCATTGTCGTCATTAATCCAAGGAATGAATAGAATGGGAATAGGGATACCATCGTCCGGACCTACTTCTGTCGGTCCCGTATAGATTTTCATATTGTAATTGGTATCCGAATATAATTCGCCCATTGAGTTTACTTGATTGGTATTCTTGAAAACTGCATCATGATTACCGATCATGAAATGCATCTTGATTCCACGATCCTGACAAGGCTGTATCAAATCTTCTCTTAGGTTTTTAGCCGATACGAAGTTGATAAACTTGCGGCGATCAACAATATCTCCAAGATGGATTAGAGTTTTGATATTGTGTTCGTCAAGATACGGGAAGAATACGTCTTTATAGAATTTACGGAAGTAAACAGCAAAGGCCGGACTATCGCCTCTAGCTCCGAAAGTGGGTATCCGTCAAAAGTACAATTTTCACTTTACGGAATCTCCTTTCTTTTTCATACGTTTTATACCTTTATTGATGTGTTGTAATTCGCCTGCAATCCATCTCGGATCATCTTTAGATACTTGGAAAACATTATTTGAATTATCTCTAACTGTGATTTTTCCTTTATTAATGTGAGTAACTTCACCATTAATATATCTAGGATCAGACATTGATATTCTACAATTCTTACCCAAAATAGGATCAAATACTACAGTTGTTCCATATGAATGAGAATCAATTCCAAGTTTTCCTTTTGAAGGATTGGAATTAGAGGACATTCTATTCTTTGCCCATTCTAATTTCTTACCAAAATTATGATGATTTTCGCCATTTTTAATGGGAGGCATACCACCTCCTAAACATACATTATAACATTTTCTATCATCAACTTCAACTTGTGTTACTAGATTAGCTTCTTCATTTAATGCTGATTTATAAGAATTATGGTAATTTATGATTTGTCGTTCAAAATTATCAGACCCATAAAGATTGATAGCTTGCGTAAGAAGCTTTCCTGATCCCAAATAACCATCATTAATGTTTTTGGTAGCATGTACTCCAAAATAGTAACGGCCATTTATCTTATTGGTTGTTTTGTAAGTAAAATACAACAAATTAATTATGAAGTAGAACCATCCCATCCAACCCAAGCATAACGAACTCTCCAAAATCCCTCTGTGTAGAAACCTTCATCTAGATTAATTGGCGCGTATGTATCAGGATCGATTTTCACAAAGGTTGGTACTCTTGGACTATATCCAATGTAATACAAATAGAAGTTACCACATTCATGAGTAGTAAGATGATTTTTAACTTCATCGCATATATTAATGGTATCTTTGAATACTTTAGTTTTAGCGCCTATACAAACCTTATCACTCTTATGATGATGTGGATTGATACGCACAAGACCCGTTGGACCGTCCATATATCCTCGAAATAATGAGGATATATTTAACGCGGCATGTCTATCAAAATATTCTCTTCCATATGGAAGATTCTTGAACAAATCTTCCATATGATCTGCCCATTTTTGATAATTGGTAGTTACGCCTTCGCCATCATCAAAATATTCCATTAGATTAATCCTTGACTTCTTTATCCGTTTCTGTTAGGAGAAACTTGACAGGCTTGGTTGTTACCTGATCTACGATCTTCTTCTGGACAGCCTTTTTCTTTTCAGAATGCTTGATATGATACTTGTTTACTTCAATTTGAATGTATGCAACAATATCATTCAGCTTCTTGAGATAGAATTCTCTCTGCTGTTCGGTAAGTCTGTCGTTATTAAGGTTGTTTACCATGTCAATTACGTTGACAGGAAGTAGGTTCTCATTCATATTAGGCTCCACAAAATTTCTTGATTGAGTTTTTCTTTTTAACTACCTTCTTCTTGGCAGCTTTTTTAGGCTTAGCCTTTTTCGGGCTATTGTTAGCAATGATGTTATTGTTAACATCGGTATTATAGAATTCTTGAAAGAATTGCAAATCTTCGGGAGCGGCCCCAAGACCCTCATTGAAGATTATCATGCGTTCGAAAGTTTTAGCCTTTCCGACTACTTCTTTCTTCTCTGTTTTGATCTTTCGAACAAATGCATTATACACAATCTGAGATATATATGCAAATGGATTCTTCGTTGGATGTAGCTCATTGAAGTTATGAAGGTATTTCAGACAGTTTTCGATAGCCTCAAGGATCATTTCATCCTTATAGCTATAGCCCGAAAAATTACCCTTCTTTGCCATGTTTTCGGCAATCAAAATGATGCACTTCCCCACGTACTCGGATACTTGGGGAAGTGGCGCATTCTCTTCTCTAGCTTTATATACTAACGTCTTATATATTAGAAGATCAGCATAAAGGTCTTTGTTATTTACATACTTTCTGGCTCTTGGCATTAATTCATTTTCTTTGGATCGAATGTCCCTCCAAAGGCTTTGAACAAGTCAGATGCGGACTTTAGGACAGCATCAACGTCTGTATTACCTGTGGCATTGGCATTCTGTTCATTCAACTGTTTTTCACGGATCAAATCGGCAGAATAATCAATTCCAGTTCGAATATCGGCATCAAAGCCTTCATCAATGAAGGTTTCAATGTACTTAAGCATACTGTAATAATAGTCTCTCTTCAAACCCGTAACCAGAAACTCGGCCATGATCATGGAATTTTTGAAGGATGATTTCGTTTCGTCAGTGAACATGCAGAAACGAGTAAACATTGCAGATGTGGAGCCTAGTGCATTCGGCACGAAGCGATACATCAAAGGATTGTGAAGAATAGTAATTTCGTCTGACAAGACTGTTTCCTTGATACCGATAACCATTTCGCCGGATACCAGTTTCAAGGCGACAACCGTACTTTCCGCTTCAAGATCATTCACTTTAAACCTACCTTGTATATGGTGTAATTAAATTCTTCGGAGTCATACATTTTGATCCTTTCCGAAAAATGTTTAAGAGTGGTATTGACTTTTTTACTTCGCTTGGTTTCCCAAGAAAAATCGTCAGCCAAATCAAAAAGGGTGCATTTATCAATGTCATCAGTCTTTATGCGCAACCCTCTACCAATTGATTGGAGAGTACGAATACGCGATTTCGACGGATTTGCAAAGATAATATTGTGGATATTTCTCACATTGAAGCCAACTGACGTTGTGCCCGTTGAAGCCACAATTATCGCATTGGATTCCTTTTCCACAATAGAACGAATATCATTTCGGTCGTCCCCGCTCACCCCCCCATCCACGTAAAAAATCTTTCGATCTTTTCCCTTGTCGTGGATCATTTGATGTAGTATTTTACCTTGTTTTTGCACCTGTGTAAAGAACAAAATGGTATTTCCCTTCAGAGAAAGAGTCAAATTTGCAATAAATTTATTGCGAACAGCATTGGTTATGATATAATCTTTTTCGATATCATATTCGGTCTTTGAAAGAACTTGGCGAATTTCATCAGGATAGCGAAAGATGATGCATTTGATAGCCAAATCGGATAGATATTTAGCATTGATAAGGTCGATTGTGCGTGCAATTGTGCGAACCGGACCAAATAATCCTTCCAGAACCAATTTATTGACCTGAAGGCCATCCAAAGTTCCGGTCAATCCAAATCGATAGGGACAGAGAGTCATCTTTTCCATGATACCTGTCAATTCTTTTGCTTTGAAAAGATGGGCTTCATCTCCGATCACAACTCGAAACTGATTGAGCCATTTCTGTGGCATATTTCGGACTGTCTGCCATGTGGCAATGACGATCTTTTTGTCGGACACTTTATCCTGTCCGCCATGAAGCTTATGGACATATGTGTCGGAATCAAATCCATAGTCCTGAAAGTCTTGATACATTTGGCCAACCAATCCAATGGTCGGAACGATGATTAGGGTCGGAAGATTAAGATATCGGGTTAGCAAATAGGCGATCAACGATTTTCCGGAGCCAGTTGGACATAGCATAACGGCTCTACGTTTTCGGACGCCATGAATAAAAGCTTCAAGCTGATAATCACGAATTTCAATGTCTGGTACTTCAAGACTTTCGAAGAAGGTCTTTGCCTCATGCTCCGAAAAGTTATCATCTGAAAAATCTTCTACGTATCCTAAAGAGTATTCTCTTTCTTCGGCAAATGTTTCGACGTGCTGGCGAAGTCCGGAATATAATAAATGTGTTCGGGTATTGAATAATCGAATATACCCATCCCACATTCCATTTTTAAACTTCGCCATATATTTGTGACCGGGAATTTGGAAGGAAAAGAATTCACTTAACTCTTGGGCTATTCCTGATTCACATCTAACACGTATATAAGATTTATTAGCTTCTTGAATAATGATATCGTTCATGTTGCTCCGGCTAAGAATGACTCCCATGCAACTATTGAGTTAAGAAGATAACTGCGATTACTAATCGAATCGATAATTTGCTTCAGGGTGTCTACTATTTCTCGTTGATATGCGATTTTTAAGACTTGCTCGACAATTTGCTTGTCGGCATTCATGTATAGATCAAGGTCTTTATTGAGGATTTTTCCGATGGCTGGATATTCCCAATCCTTCGGGGTTTCGGATGATGGTCCCTGTGTATAGAATTCATGCTTCTCTAGCTTCAGCTTGGCTAGACGTGTCTCTTCTTTCTTAAGAAGAAGGTTTTGAATAGAATACATCTTACGATATTTATACTGAAGAGTTGACACCTTGGCAGCTTCCCAAGATACTTCAGTCTTATCAACTTTAGAGTCAATTTCCCAATGCTCGAAAACTTCTTCGATTGTCATAATATACTCCTAAAAATGTAAGGTTAGATAAGTTTGATTGTAAATTTAGTGTAATGAAAGGTGACTGTAAAAGTCAGATATTCCACATCCTCAAGCATCGAATCGAATTCCAATGATGATATGGATGTTGGGAACATGTTCTCATATGTTACTTCGATTGAAGGATTCATTTGAGAGTTAAGAATAATTAAGGTTCCATCCGAATATACGGCTTCGCCAACCTGTTTCTTGGACAGAGCTTCATATTGTTTATGAGAGTCTGGAAAGCCATATCCATTGATCCAAGCAAAAATATCAAGATAGCTCGAAAAATCTTCATTGACTTTTAGAGTGATATTGAATGGTTCAAACTCGATATGATCGCCTGCTCTCGGAACCTTTGTAAAAGGATTCGAAACAGGAACCGGAGACGAACTTAGACCCGGTACATTTGCTCTTTGAACAAAGTAATTGGTATTCGGAATCTTCTTAATCTGGAATTTATATCCAAGAGGCGAAAGATAGTTTAGATTGTTGGGGTTTCTTTCTTGTTCGGCCAATTAAGAACCTATAACACAAGAAAGAGTTACCCCAACAATAACGATGGCAGCTACAAAAACGAAGTACATGGAATTAGTATCCGCGACCCCAAGTCTTTACAGCTTCCCACCAACCCTTGACAACATCGGGGTTCTTATACCATACGTAACCGACAACGGCCACAACGGCAATGCCTACTAGAGTGAAAACGTCAAACATTTAGCTTCTCCTTAAAGAGTGTATGATGTATTTATCAGATATGAATAGCCCATCCATTGTACAGGAAATAATGTCTATCCTGTTCCATTGAATCGACTTCAGTACGGTTTTCTCCGACTACTGTATATTTCTTCTCTTTGAAAAACTCATAAAGTAGTTTAGTATCAACACCTTGATGTACTTCCAAGATGATATTCAGCTTATTGTTCTTAAGGGTCTTGATAGCTCCAAGCCATGCAAAATTCTCGGCTCCTTCAATATCCATCTTGATAGTGGCTACTTTATTTGTTAGAACGAAATCATCAATAGTAATACATTCAACATCAATAAAGTTATCAAGAGAATGACCCCAATCATCCCTTTCAGCTATCAATTCTGATATAGTATTTCCTCCGGTATTCGAAGGACATGGAAAAAGTTTGGTATTTCCTGAATATGACGAAATTGCCTTCTTTACAATACTGATATTGTCAATATCCTTTACAGCATCATATAAGGCATCTAGATTTTCAGGAAATGGTTCAAAAGCATAAACATGTCTATGTTTCTTTGCTAATAGAACAGAATATTCACCATGCCATGCTCCAATATCCAGAGCAATATCATCAGTTTCAGGCAATTTTCCAATTACCTTTTTGACGAAATCTTCATTCATTTGGGTTTCCCTGTAATTAATATTAATCTATTAAATTTTTAAATGATTTTAAAAGGACCTTAAAATCTACTGTTTCCAGATTTTTTCTTTATACAATCCTGATTATAACATGTTTTTCAAAATTGTCAACAAGAAAAAAAGAGGCTATGAAGCCTCTAAGGTTTGAATCGTTTCTTCGATTTCTTTATCATATTTATAAAAAAGTACTTTTCAAAGGAAAGAATATATGATAGTCTATGGAACAATTGAAAGGAGATTTATCATGGTCTATTCAGGAAATTTTCAGTCTTGGTCGAGTGTAACTGAAGCCTTTGGAGTTGACACCAGTGCTTTCAATTGGCATGGGTCTATTACGTCTCCAAATACTGCTCCTAAGAATGAGCCCGAAGAGGTATTTCTTGCCGCATATGATAATGAAGGCTATGAAGGTTCGGCTGTCGTAATCTACCGTGAAGGCAATAAGTATTATTTGGTTTGCGGGAGCCATTGTTCCTGCTATGGTCTTGAAAATCAATGGGAACCTGAAGAGTATGATCTTGATACTCTCATTAAGGTTCTGGAACTGCGACCTTATTGGATGTATGGTCGCGAGGATGAAGTGATTGCAAAGTTGAACGATATTAGAGACAACAGATATCAAGGTTAAGGGAGATTTATTATGGCAGATAAATTCAAAGTGGATGATGAAGTTAGAATTTTCAATACAGGGTCCTATATTGATGGAATTACAGGATTTGTGCTGGGAATTTCATCTCGTCATGCTGAAGTTGAATTCTATATGATTGGGCATCTTTCGCGCGCATTGACAGATCGTCCTGATATAGCAATCAATTTAATTGGTTCTTGTTTAGAAAAGGTTTGATATGAAACAGAATACTTCACATGCTGTGATGGCACAGAGACATGAGGATAAGTCATCTCTAGACTTCTTCCCGACACCTGCATGGGCGACAAGGGCTCTAATAGAGCATGTCCTACGCAATGACAAAAACTTCAAGAGTATGGTATGTTGGGAACCAGCTTGTGGAGCCGGTCATATGAGTGTTTCCCTAAATGAATATTTTGGTTATGTTATATCATCGGATATTCATGATTATGGTTTTGAACATCTAGAAGTGATTGACTTCCTGAATGCTGAAGAATATCCTAATAATGTCGATTGGGTTATCACAAACCCTCCATTCAAGGAAGCTGAAGAATTTATCAAGAAGGGTTTGATGTATGCAAATGAAGGGGTTGCGATGCTTGTCCGAACTTCCTTCCTAGAGTCAGTTGGCCGATATAACAGGCTCTACAAGAATAATCCCCCAAGCATTGTTGCCCAATTTGTTGAACGTGTTCCAATGGCTAAAGGAAGATTAGACAAGAAGGCGACGACTGCAACAAGTTATATGTGGTTGGTGTGGAATAAGAGTAGACCGGACGGAACGGATATGGTATGGATACCTCCATGCCGCAAGGAACTTGAAAAGGAGAATGATTATGGAACTTAAACGAGCTTTGACGATTTTTAAGCAACATGATGATTACGCGAAAACGTTTAAACTTAAAACACATGAATATTGGATGGATTCAGATTTTGATCTTGCTCTCCGAACAATGTATATCACGCTTGTTATCCAAGCTGGTGATGAAGATAAGGGTCCAAGAATTACGGAAGTGTTTGATCGAGACGATATGGAGATGTTGAAAACTTGGCTAAATGAAGTAAATAAGAATGATTGTCATCCTCTAATCATGTACGAATCTCCAATTTCCGATGTTCTTAAGCATATTGTAGATAGCTATCCTAAGCCTAAGAAGCGTTGGGTTGTTACTAATGTCAACAAAGGAAATTCTTTCCAAACAGAATTTGATGATTTGACAAAGGCTAAAGAATGGGTTAATACTCTTCTAGACGATGACAACACTCATATTAGCATCATTGAATTGTAAGGATTTAATTATGAACATTATTGAACACATTGAAGCTGGCCACTATCCAAAGACCAAAGAAGGATATTCTATTATCCCAACGTCACATGGCTGGAATTTTATTTGTACATCTCATGTCAAGCCGGGATTGTTTAAATTGATTGGTTGGGCAGATACAGATGAAGATGGGGATACTCGGACATTTATGGGAAATGAAGGTTCTCTTTTGCCTCCAAAGCCTCGGATAGATCGAACCATTACACGTTGGATCGAAGTAGACCTGTATTCTGATTTCACCAGTTCAACGTGGAAAAGTAATGAGCCAAATGGAGGTGTTCATCCCCGAAATGGATGTGTCATTATTCCTCTAATCGGCAAAGTTGAAGTTTGGAATTGAATATGGGACCGGAATGGCATACATTGTTAGTGGTATTGGTCTTGGGATATGGTAGTAGTCCAACCAACCCTTCACATGTACAAACTATTGTAGAGCATAGGATTACTAAAACGTCATGTGAAGAAAGATTGAGGAATTATCAAGAGCTTGCCGTCATTGGACCTAATGTTGTTAAGGTTGTTGGCAAATGTAAGAAAGTGGAATAAAGGATTAATAAAATGCAAACTGTTGAATCTCAAAAGCATCAAATTAAGATGTGGACTGATGGCGTTCCTGTTGAAGATCAGGCAATGCGCCAGTTGGAAAACATTGCCAACATGCCATTCATTTATCCTCATGTTGCAGTCATGCCGGACGTGCATCTTGGGAAGGGTGCAACTGTCGGATCAGTTATTCCAACTATTGGAGCTATTATTCCTGCCGCTGTCGGAGTCGATATCGGTTGCGGGATGGTTGCGATCAAGCTGGATGGCATCGGAGCTTCAGACTTGCCTGAAAATCTCCTGAAGATTCGTACTGATATTGAACATGCCGTACCAGTTGGTTTTGGTACTCATGAGTCTGCGGATTGGGGATTGAAGCAAATTGCAAATGTCCATGAGTTTGTTGATTGGCTTGAAGAGAAGCATCCAAAGATTGGAAACAAGCGCAAGGATTCGAAGCTGTCTACTATTGGTTCACAGCTTGGGACTCTTGGAGGCGGAAACCATTTCATCGAAATTTGTCTTGATACCAAGGATGATCTATGGTTAATGCTCCATTCCGGATCGCGTGGAATTGGCAATATGATTGGGTCTTACTTCATTGAAGTAGCCAAGGAAGAAATGTTGAAGAATAACATTCATCTTCCCGACAAGGATTTGTCATATGTGAAGGAAGGTTCGGAATCATTTGACGATTATGTTGCGGCAGTTAATTGGTGTCAAAACTATGCTGCAAACAATCGTGCCGATATGGTTCGTCGTGTTCTTAATGTGTTACGTCGTCATCTTCCGTCCTTTAATGCTCAGAAGGTAGCGATTAACTGTCACCATAACTATGTCCAGAAGGAAACTCATTTTGGACAAGAAGTGTGGTTGACCCGTAAGGGAGCGGTAAGTGCCAAGAAGGATCAGCTTGGTATCATTCCGGGATCAATGGGAGCAAAGTCTTTCATCGTGCGCGGACTTGGTAATGCAGATTCTTTTCATTCATGTAGTCATGGAGCCGGACGCAAGCATTCTCGGACTGCTGCCAAGAAGCTCTATACTCTGGATGATCATATTGCCGCGACCGAAGGAATTGAGTGCCGTAAGGATATTGGGGTTTTGGATGAAACTCCGATGGCTTATAAGGATATCGAATCTGTTATGAACGCTCAAAAGGACCTTGTTGAAGTTGTCTATCAACTTAAGCAAATTCTTTGTATCAAGGGATAGGAGATTATTATGGCTGATAATGATGATGTACTTAAGGCTCTAAAGATGATGTATCACAATTATGAATATGGAGAAGGTCTGTCTTATGACAATCGCCAATTCGTTGAAAAGGTGATGGAGAAGTATAAGCCGGACCCTAAGATTCAGGAAGATATGCAAAGACGTGTTTGGGAGTTGATTTCTATTGCCCAAGCAAATCTTAAGGAAGCAAAGAAACTCAGTGATGAGTATCATGTATCCTTTACCTTCAATATCACGGACCTGTCAATCTATGCATCATATGATGGAATTACTGGCTGGTCATCTAGCAATCAAAATTGTTAATTTTTAAGGAGATTATATTATGAATACGAAACGTCTTTTGAAGCTGGCAAAATTTCTCGATAAGCTTCCGCCAAATAGGTTTGATAATCAAAATTGGTGGACCGGAACCAAGCCGAAACATGAAGATGATTATGATTATTTTACAATCAATGATAAAGGAAAGGCTTGTGCCGGGGGTTGGGCTTGCACCATTCCAGAATTTATGAAAGCTGGTCTTGGGGTTAATGGTCCTCAATTTACAAATGATGTTTCGGCTCCAATATTTGAAGGAAAGATTGGTTTCGAAGCATTGGCAGAATTTTTTGATATTGACGTTGAACATATTCGATGCATCTTTTCGGAATATGCTTATACCAAAGCTCCAAAGCCCAAGGATGTAGCGGCACGAATTCGGGCTTTCATTGAAGTTGATAAGGCAAGCACAAAAAGATTGAAGAAGTATGAAAAGAGCGTTTAATGTCTCTTCGTTGGGATAAGTATTATCTTAAATGCTGTCTTGAACAGGCCAAAATGTCAAAGGACCCCAGTACACAAGTTGGGGCTGTCCTTGTCGGGCCGGATAGAGAGCAAATTTCAACGGGCTTCAATGGGTTTCCAAGAGGCATTGATGACGATTACAGACTTCATGATAGTTCTGTAAAGCATGATATCATTATTCATGCCGAAATGAATGCCATCCTTAATGCGGCTCGTATTGGGACGGCTGTTAAGGGTGCCCGAATGTATATGATTGCGATTTCTTCTGGAATCATCTGGTCCGGGGCTCCTTGTGTCCGTTGTGCAACTCATATCATTCAGGCTGGTATTACAGAGGTAAATTTCATTAAGACTTCGGTTCCGGACAGATGGAAAGAATCGATGGACAAATCTATGTTTCTTATGCATGAAGCTGGCTTGACTATTAATCAGATTGAGCTAGACCCTTCCGAATTTACTTGACTTTTTATAAAATTACCGATAAAATTCTTGCCTAATTTCGGAGGGGATATGGATAACGTTAATGTTTTAAAGGAAGATATTAAACATCTAGAGTCTGAAAATGACTATCTCGAAAAGCAAGTAGAAGTTCTTAAAAATAAGATGGATATTCTTGAAGATGATTTCGATGATCTTAATCTTCAATTAGAAGAATATAAATCTAAGTGTGCTGATCTTGAATACTATCTAGACGAAGCTGAAAAGAATGGAAGCGAAGAGATGCAGACTTTTGAACGGACCATTAGACAATTATTGATCGATAAGAGACATTGCAATCCTGAAGTTTTTGAGGTTCGTCTTAAGGATTTCTTTTGGGAAGTCCTTGACGACAAGGTGTAAAAGGAGTATAGTATGGCCGGAATTTATTTTGAAATCGATGCAGGCAATGGTCCAGTTCCGATTGAACAAGTACAGTTAGAAGCGAATATTGAATTTATTGAGGCTCTAAGCATCGAAGGGACTGAAGCTGGCTCAAATGTACCATATTTTGCATATGAGCTATCTGAAGCAGAAATTAGACGTTCAAATGACGAATATATCCTCTTTTTGAGTAAATTTTTGTCGGAATGCCGTCGAATTCCTAAAGCAATTATTAGAGTTTATGACTAAATAACATTGGTTGGGTGGTGTAACTGGATAGCACGCTAGTCTACGAAACTAGAGGGAGCCGAAAGGCCATTGAGAGTTCGAATCTCTCTCTGACCGCCAGATTTTAAGGAGTTTTATATTATGAATGATGACAAGACATATAATTTGTGTTTTCTTGCAATATTTTCTATAGTGAGTTTGTTTTTAACAGCAATGATTTCTTCTTGCGTATTGGACGAAACCAAGCTATACTATGCACATAAAGACAAATGTATTGAAGCCAAAGGAAATTTCAAGTATAATAGATGTTCCTTTACTAAAGAAGATTAACGGTCTGTGGTCCAAGGGATGGGCATCCGCCTTCTAAGCGGGGTTATGTGGGTTCGAATCCTACCAGACCGGCCAATTTTATATGATGGAGAAATATTATGATTCTTAGAGCGAAAATGAAAGACGAAGAAGCAATGAATTATGTCAGAAAGGAATTGGGAAATATTCCTCAAGATGTTTTCACAACTACCTTGTCAGGTTTGGATGTTGTATTCCAATGTGATAGTCCTGATGGGGACCTACTAGAATCGTTTATATCCATTGTCATTGGGTGGTTTCATGACAATGATGTTGTAACATTTGAGATAGTTAAGTAAAGTTAAACAGGGTGTGAGTTAGCGGCTATGCGGTCGGTTTTGGAAACTGGCAATCGTGGGTTCGAGTCCCACCATCCTGACCATTTCTTATATTATGGAGAATATTATGCTTAATCTTGAGAAACCTTTGATGATTAAGGGATATGAAAAATACATCTATTCTTATGTAAAGATGGACGGACTCCATATCCTTCGCTATCATTTGGAAGGTGAGACAGAGGAAAATTATCGTTCTGTGGTGTTTGATCTAACAACTGGAGATGTTAGGACCAATTCTGATGGTTCGCATATGGAAAGAGGTAGATTGATTGTTATCAATCGTCCCGAAGAAGCATATGATTACATTATGATCTATAGAGCTAATCCAAATTCTAGATGGGAAATCGATACATATATAGGCGGTACTCAATTGAATACGAAGAAGTTTTGGGAAGATGTGGCAAAATCCATCAAATATGAAACCAAGATTATCAAGGTTCAATAGAGGAATTATATTATGCTTGATCTTACGAAGCCTTTGATGTGGAAAAATGCAGAACATTGGATTTTAGAATATTTAAATATCGATTCATTGCATATTGTTAAATATCGACATAATATCAATAGTCATATTTCTTATAGTGTTGTAATTGATCCTACTACAGGCAGAGTTTTGACGAATACGCAAGGCCATCCGATGGAAATTGATACTTTTATCGTCAATCGTCCTGAAGAAACAAAAGACCATCTTATAATTTTTATGCATAATGGTTCGACAAAATATGAAATTGATTCAGTTGGTCTAGTGACAAAGACAAAAGCAGAAGATACAGTTGATAACTTTAAAGGTCGAGGTGACTTTAAAAAGTTACAGGCTATCAAGGTCGATATTTAAAATTTTGCGAGTGTGATGCAACTGGTAGACATCCGAGACTTAAAATCTTGGTTTCCGCAGGTTCGAAGCCTGTCACTCGCACCAATTTGGGCCATTGAGGTAATTGGCACGCCTATTCTCCTCAAAAGGGAATGTTTCTCAGTTCGAATCTGAGGTGGCCCACCAATATAATACGCTCAAGGAGAAAGACGATACCGACACGATCCCAGCATTTCGGGAAAGGCACGGCCAAATGGTTGACGATACTCGAAAGAGGTTCAGAAGGGTAACTGATTTGATCGGCTAAATGGTGGGAGGTTGCTCCCTTAAAATGTGGAATGCAGCGTATTATTTTTTTAAGAGAAAGAGTTAAATGGAGCTACTTCATACCTTTTCGGATAATAACAAAATGGCCAAAATATACCGATTGGATGTTGGAGCCTATTTTATTCGTTTTCATGAAAATGATGTTATCGGAGAATATACGGTAGTCAAGAGTGAAGAAGAGGCAGAAATACTTGCCGAAGATTTTGTCATGGACTTAGGATATACTAAATAGAATGTAACTTTCCAAAATAAAGGTATTAGAAATGAAGAAACTAATTGCAATTTTCGCTTTACTTGGACTATCGGCTTGTGGTACTATCGAACAGAATCAGCAGTCAGCCGATCAAGCTTTCGGTACGGCAAAAATGGCTCTAGTTGTGGCAACTGGAATTGTTGGCGTTTATAACGTACTTCCGGAATGCAAGGATAGCTCTCTTCCTCCTCTATGCTATAATGAACAGATTGCCGATATTTTGAATCTTGGCGTTACGGCTGGAGCAGATGCAATTGAGTCGGCTGAAAAGGTATTCGCCGCATCTAATACAGATGAAGAAGCCCGTTTAAAGGCCGCAAGAATTGCAATGGCCGTCATTCAGGAAGTTACAAAGAATTTGACGAAATATGGTCTAACTCAGATCAGAACTAGATAAATAGATAACGCTCTCTAAGCATTTAATGGATGATGTGGACCCTTGTAACGTCCGGAAGCCAGTTCAATTCTGGAAGAGAGCACCAAATTAATAAAAGTTGTTATGCTCTCGTAGACCAACTGGTAGAGTCGATAGACTTAGAATCTATGCGTTGGGGGTTCGAATCCCTCCGAGAGTACCAACCTTTAACGCTTTTTATTGCCCCAAGTATTAGTTTGTTGATGACAATTAGGACAGAGAAATCTTAGATTTTCTAATCTATTGTCATTATGAATTCCGTTAATATGATCGATATGTAAAGTTAGTGGCGAATTCATCCACGAAGCTTCATGTCCATTATCACAAATATATTTTTTGCCGTGTCTTATCATAGCTTCTCTTATTCTTGAGGCGCGGCCACATTTAGAATTTTCAGATAGAATTTGTTCATCAGTAAATGATGATTTTTTAGCTTGATTTGCTATAATTGTTGATGTATGTTTTGTTAATCCTTTCGACCATCCAGCACCTCTAAAATGATCGGTAGGGATTTCATAATATCGTATAAGACGATTTATCATAGATTGCATACCGCCGCTTTGTTTGTTGCCAATTAAACGTATTACGCCAGCAACACTAGTAGATTGAGATACGAGTAATGATAGATATTCTTTTGTATATTTGGTTTTCATAAATCTCCTTATGGTAGACACATATATTTAGTCGAAAAATATGTCTGCCATAAACAGAAAGGATAATATTATGGCTTGTATGGGACCTGAAATGTTACAAGCACCTTGGGATGATGCTACCGTCGAAGAATTGAAAAAAGATCAAGCCAAGGGACTTGCTACTCATTATTCTCCTTGGCATCCAAAACCATATGTCTGTAAATATCATCCAAAAGAAGTTCTGACAGTATCATCTCAAATGATGATTTGTCCGAAGTGTTGGTGGAGTTTGAAGGAATGTTTTGATCCTCTTTGGTAGGAGATTATATTATGGTAAATGCTTATAAGATGACAATTGAAGTATTGGATTTTAAAGGTACTCCCCTTGAGGATATGCTTCAAGAGGTTCTTAACAATAAATATTACCATATACATAAAGTTGGTCCGATTATCAAGGCTGTAATCGAGGATTGGGATGATGACCATCCCATGAATCAAAGAATGACTGATATTGCTAATGTAGCATGGTGGCAGCGTAACGGATTTCAAATCAAGGAATAAATCATATGGAATTAGGCGTAAATATTCATCCTCAGTATAATGTGCCAATTCCAGATTTTTTATCTGTTGCCAAAGATATTGGAATGTCAACAGTCCGAGTAGATATCTATGATTCGACAGCGTTGACTAAAGGTTATCTTACAACTCTAAGAGCAGCGGCATCGACATTAGGTATTGGTGTCATTGCTGTTCTAATTCCATCTGCCGCTGCCAGCACATCCGAATCAGCCGCTTATACTTGGGGAAAGAATAACGCAAAGTCATTGGCTCAGTCATTTCCAGATATGACATGGGAAGCTGGCAATGAACTCGATCAATTTTGTATAAAAGCAGGAGTTGATGGGACCCTTCCTTCTCATTATGACAATGTGAAGTATTATAAGGTTCGTGGTGCAATCCGTGGAATGTACGATGGCTTTAAGCAAGGTTCCCCAAATTGTGTTGTTGGTGTCGGAACATCCGGAGATAATTTTGGTTTTCTCCAGCGCCTAAAGAACGACAATGTTAATTGGGATATTACTACGACTCATTTTTACATCATGCCGGGGGCGACAGATATTTCTGTTGGGGCTCCTGTGTACTTGGCTAAATTGGCAGCTTTCGGAAAGCCAATTGCTTTTACAGAATATCATCAACAAGACGGAAGTAATCTATCACAGAATACTCAAACTCTTATTGATCTTACGCAAGCTCTATATGATAATAGAAATACCTATAATATCGTCGCAATATATGTTTATGAATTGCTAGATGAGCCGAATTTGGTTCCTAATGAAGCTCATTATGGTCTAGCATCTTCAACTGGCATTATTAATCAATTTGGACTTGATTTGAAAGCTTGGAAGCAAAATCATTAATGTATCACTCAAGGAACCATAAAATGAAAAGAATGATTCACTATGTCGATGTAGGTTCGCTACCTCCAAATAAAGCCAAAAAAGTTTTAAAGAAAATACTGAAGTCCTTTCTTAAAGGAAAGTAGATAAATACTCCTGATCATTCAGGAGTTTATATGTGGCTATATCAAAGTCGAGAATTTAAAGACGAACAGATAGAAGATAATATAGGATTTGTTTACCTCATCACAAATCTGATTAATGATCGAAAATATATCGGCAAGAAGCTGTTCAAATTCTCCAAAAAATTATACCGTAAAACAAAAAATAAGAAAATTCAAGTCGAATCGGATTGGAAAACGTATTATGGGTCCAACGACGAATTGAATAATGACGTGAAGGCATTAGGGTCTGATAATTTTCAGAGAGAGATACTAAGGCTCTGCAAATCGAAGTCCGAATGCAACTATTTTGAATTACGCGAACAACTTGTAAATGATGCTTTACTTTCCCCTGAATTATATTATAATGCATATATTGGGACCCGGATCAGTCGAAAACAAATGGGGAAATTATGCAAAACTTCGAAAATCTAAGGTGCTTGGTTCTTAACAAGAACTACATGCCTGTTAATCTTATCCCTCTTGAAACTATTCCTGTAAAGGATGCTATTACGCGCGTGTTTAATGGAACATGCCATGTGGCATCCGAGTACGATCTATTCATTCGTACCGCAAACAAGGATACTAAGATTAGATGGCCCTCGGTTATTGTTAGAAATGACAAGAAGATTGCAAAGCCCCGCATTGCGATGACAGACGACAATCTCTACTACAGGGATCATGGTATCTGTCAGTACTGTGAAAAGAAGTTGGAAATTCGTGAAATCACCTATGAACACGTTATTCCAAAGTCTTTGGGCGGGGAAACCAGTTGGGAAAACATTGTAATCGCTTGTACCAAGTGCAATAACGCGAAAGACAATCACATGCCGGTCGGGGAGTTTGCTCCGAAGCAAAAGCCCTTTAAGCCAACTTATAAACAGTTGGTGAGTGTCCGTAGAAAGTTTCCGATTACTGTTGACTCTAATGATTGGATTCCGTATCTTGGAGAATGGGAAGCTCCCATTAAAATCCGAGATATCGGTAAAATTCTTCATTAGGGGACCGACGATGAGTGATCAGGAAGAGATGATACATGCTTTAGGTATGAAGGCATGTATTGCAGGCGTTCCAAGAAACCGTAATCCTTATGATACCTATAACAGAGATGAATTCGATCATGAATTTTGTATCGCATGGTTTTTGGGTTGGGATGCTGCCAACAAAGCGGTAAAGCTTCTTAAATGATCGTAAACTGTACGGTTTGTGGTAAAAAGGCCCTTGAAATGGAACACTATTTCTTTTCAGGTCTTGGAGCCGAATCTAAAAAGAATCCTGATAAAGAGTGGAGTTATTTTGCTACTCTTTATCATACGATGGACGAACATCTTCCGTTTTGTTCGCCCGAATGTTCAACAAAATATGTTGTTGACAAAACTACCAGTGTAGAGTAAAATACGTTCTTAATCAACAAATTGAAGGAGATTATTTAAATGACTAACAGTGCAGTAAGCAAGGTGTTGACGGCCTTGCAGAGTGGTAAGGAATTGACGGCTAAGCAGATTGCTTCGCGTTTCCGCGTTGCCAATCCCCATCACACGATCTATGTGCTTCGTAACGAAGGCTATCAGATTTCGTTGGTGACGGGCAAGAATAACACTCTTCGCTACGTTCTAGAAGGCTAAGATGCTTTCTTCGCTTGCAATTGTGTGGGCGATAATGTCGGTATTGACAGTAGAGATTAACGTCTTTGCTGTCAATGCCCTCGATGACAATCCTGAATATACCGAACTGTTTGAAACATATCCTTGGCTAATGTCTATTGCAATTGCAATATACTGTCTTTTGTGGCCTATCTATTATAGTGTTCTAATTTATCATGTTTGGAGAAAATTGAAAAATGACTAAGGAAACTATCAAGCTTATGAAATCTCATGATGCTTGGAAACGTGGACAAAACCCTTGGATTGTCGTTTCCAATCCTAATACGAATGAGAAGCACAAGCCTTTCGTTCGCGTTAAAGCGAATGATCTTTGGGGTAATTCAGTTATCCGTTTCTCTATGTCCAAGAAAGCTATCGATACGAATGAATAAGCTAACCGTCTATAGTAAGTCTGATTGCGTTCATTGCGTCACGGCCAAGAATATCCTGAATGTCAATGGCATTCCATACGAAGAATTGATTATCGGAAGCGATATCACTCTTGAAGATTTTAAACAACAAAATCCTACAGTACAATCTGTCCCGGCTCTTTTCCTGAATGGCGTATTTCAGGGAGGATCATCCGTTTTGTCTGAAGTTATTAAGAAGATGGGAGAATAATTATGGAAACAAAGACTCTTTTGCTTGACCTCTTGAAGAATAACATTATTGATGTTACCTTTACGAAGGTTGATGGCACGATTCGTCGTATGAATTGTACCTTGCATCCCTCACGTATCAATGTCTCGATGACAAACGATAATCTTCAGAAGGTCGCAAGTCGATCAAGAGAAGATAATCTTATTGTATGGGATGTTGATGTTAATGATTGGCGCACAATCAAGATTGCAAACATTATTCTTCCAATTACTGTTGTGGCAAACCTGAATCCTAAACTAACAACTCCGGTAAAGCATACGGGTCCTTGGGGTTATGAGTGCGTCATTGATGCCTATGGATGTTTGATTGAAAGTATTTCTGATGAAGTTACTATCAAAAAATTCTTAGAAAATTTGGTCCAAAGTATCGACATGGAAGCCTACGGAGACCCTATTCTACATCGATTTGGAAATGATAACAAGAAAGGCTATACGGCAATCCAGTTGATTGAAACCAGCAATATTACCTGTCATTTCTGCGAAGAAGATGGCAATGCTTATTTCAATGTCTTTTCTTGCAAGGATTTCGATTTTGAAAGTGTTAAATCCGAAATCGAATATTTCTTCGAACCAGAATCAATGCGTATAAGACACATTGAACGTGACGCAAATCCTCATTACACATATAAGGCAGAAATCACAAACAATGAGTAATTTCGATCTAATGATGGTTCCTTCCAATGCAACAAAAGCAATGGGAGGAACCGAGCTTATGACCAGACGTTTGTATGATGGTTCAATTCCAAGAGAATTGCTAGAAGATTATCAGATTGTTCCGACAAGGTTGCAGGGAGAACTAGACCCCACAAAGATACGTCTTTATGTGGTGCATGATCTTCCCGGCGATCCTTCTTGTGATATTCTAAAGCATGGTGGCTGGAATAAGTTTCATCGCATTGTGTTTGTCTCCAATTGGCAGATGCAGGCATTCATCAAACACTATCAGATTCCTTGGTCAAAGTGCATCGTTCTACAAAATGCTATCCTTCCAATTCCCGAACACGAAAAACCTTCTGACAAGATTAGCCTTGTCTATTTCTCAACGCCGCATCGCGGACTTCAGATTTTGGTTCCGGTATTTGAGAAACTGGCTGAAGAGTTTGAGAATCTTGAATTGAATGTATATTCATCCTTCAAGCTTTATGGCTGGGATGATAAGGATGCTCCATTTGAGCCTCTATTTGATCGTTGCCGCGAACATCCGCGTATCAACTATCATTCGGCAGTCTCCAATGAAGAGATTAGAACTGCCCTAACACAAAATCATATTCTTGCATATCCTTCGATTTGGGAAGAGACTTCATGTCTTGTTCTAATGGAAGCTATGTCCGCAGGATTGATTTGTGTGCATCCAAACTATGGTGCCTTGGCGGAAACAGCTTCATGTTGGACCAACATGTATCAGTGGTGCGAAGAGCTTAATAGTCACGCTTCCGTATTCTATGGAATGCTCCGAAATGCAATCGAGAATATCAATTCCGAAGCCTTTCAGACGACAAGAAGATTTCAGATGTTCTATGCTAACAATTTCTTCAATTGGGAGAATAGAAAGGAACAATGGATTACATTGATGGAATCTTTGAGGGGAGAACCAAGAGAAATAGCGGAAGATAATCGTCCGATGTTTCATTACAAAGTGAACTAATGGCAAAGTTTGTAGATCAAAAGTATTACGGACCAGAACCAGTCTTTCAGACAACCATCCTTGACCCCAATTCAGGAGTCTATTCAAACGCTTTCACATGGTATATGTACACCTGTTCTTATGAACAAAAGCTTGGATGGTTGTTGGACTGGATGAAGGAAAATGGATATTCCAAAAAACAAATATCCGAAGTAGCCAAACGAAAACACATTCCAAATTCTTCTCTAGCTGTCTCAAGAATGTTGATGAATGGTTGGCTCCTTCCTTCTTCTTTTGTAGAAAACCTTAAAAGAAAACTAGACCAATACGAAACGCCTTCAGATGATGAAGTTGTGTCCGCTCCAGTTGTGTCTATTCAGGAACGTATCCGCGAAAAGACCAGACAGATTATTGGAGACTTTGAAGAAGCTCTAGACACATTTCAGGATAGTTATGAATCTACATTCAATCCTTATGAATACCTTCAGAAAAATGAAATCAGTCAGATTATCTCTAATGCAATTGCCGAATACTACAAACGTCTTGCAAATGAATTAGCAGATATCAAGAAAATACCTGATCTACAAGAAGGCTATAAATCAGTATCCAAAAAACAGTTGAAAGCCCTATCTACATTCGTCAATCTGATCATTTCAGATGCGGAACGTTGGGCTTCAAACAAAAAGAAGATCACTGTTCGTAAACCCCGCAAGGCCAAAGAAAAGCCTGCTACCCAATTGGTATCCAAGCTGATCTATGCGAAGGAATTCCCGGAGCTTAAACTGGCTTCTGTTGATCCTTCAACCATAATCAATGCAATGGCTCTTTGGACCTACAATACCAAGACACGTCAGCTTACAGTTTACAATGCTATTGCAGGCGGTCTAAAGGTCAAAGGTACAACCATCAAAAACTTTGATGAAAAAACCTCAGTCCGAAAGACCCTACGCAAACCTTCCGAAACAATAAATAATGTATTGAATGGAGGTAAAGTGATCCTAAGAAATCTAATGGACACTCTATCGACTACAGCATTGTCCTTGAATGGGCGTATTAATGAACAGACTATTCTTTTAAAGGTAGTAAAATGACAACCTCTAATGTCGTTGTAATGTTTCCGAAAATGAAGAAAGAACATCCTCCGCAGAACATTGCAGAAATGCAAGAGGAAATTGATAACCTTCGTAAATCCAAAGCTGAAATTACTCTAGATGCCCTAACCATGACGGCATTCGAAACTCTAGCAGTATGTGGCGTTGACGTTAATTCGGAAAATGGCGAATACATGAAGAACATCTTCTGGATGATCGAAAGTATGCGCTCCCTTATCTACAAGAAGCTTTCGATCCCTCATGAGTTTCATGATATTACTGAAAACTTTTATGTAACAACCCAAGAAGGATCAATCGTATCCTGCATTGGACAATTTGAAAAATTGAAATTGGTGGAATAATGTTCATTATAGACATGAATCAAGTTATGATCGCAAACTTGTACATGCAAATTGGTAAACATGAGAATGCGAAGATCGATATCAACATGCTAAGGCATATGGTGTTGAACAGCATTAAGGCTTACCGTAATCAGTTTTGTAAATCACATGGAGAGCTTATAATTGCGTGTGACTCTACCAATTATTGGCGCAAGGATATCTTTCCTTATTACAAAATCCTAAGAAAAAAAGATCAGGAAAAATCCGAAATCGATTGGACCCTTGTGTTCAAATCCTTTGCAGAAATCATTGCAGAGCTAAAGGTATTCTTCCCATACAGAGTAATCCAAATCAACAAGGCTGAAGCCGATGATATCATTGCAACTCTTTGCTTTGAATTTTCGGAGAGAGAACCTATGTTGATTATTTCAGGCGACAAGGATTTCCGCCAGCTTCATATCAACAAGAATATCAAGCAATTTGGACCAACCGAAAAGAAGTACATCAAAGTTGATGATGCTGAATTGTTTCTGAAGGAGCATATCATTCGGGGTGACAAGGGCGACAGCGTTCCAAACTTCCTGTCTCAAGATGACTCCTTTGCAACCAAGACAAGACAGAAAAACATCATGCAGACAAAGGTTGATGTGTGGCTTACTCAAAAGCCCGAAGAATTCTGTGATGAAGTAACCTACCCAAGATACTTGCGTAACAAGCAACTAATCGATTTGAGACTTATTCCCGAAAATATCAAGGAACAATGTCTCCAACAATATAATGAACAGGCTTCGAAGATTAATGATAGAAGCAAACTTTTCAACTATTTCATTAAGTACCGTTTGAGAAACTTAATGGAATCAATTTCAGATTTTTAGGAGAGATTTATGTTAAGTGTTTATGAGACTTTGAAGAAGGTAGACAACATTTCCGAACGCGAAGGTAAGATCAATGAGCTTCGCCGCGTCTACAATCCGGCCCTTGGTCATATGTTCCAGTTTGCCTATGATCCAGCCGTCCAATGGAATTTGCCAGATGGTCATCCTCCATACAAGCCGACGATCTATTTTGATCAGCAGTATGCCCTATGGCAGAAGGTTCGCATGATGAAGCATTTCCATGTCGGATCAGATTCAATGGTAACGAAGGTCAAGAGAGAACAGCTATTCGTTCAACTTCTTGAAACTGTTTCGCCGGATGATTCTCTTGTTTTGTTAGCTATGAAAGACAAAAACCTTCAGTCCCTATTTCCTTCGATTTCCGTATCGCTTTTGAATGAAGCCTTTCCGGGATTGATCAATGTGATTGCCGAAAACGTAGAGCCCGTTACCGAGCCCGCAGTCATGGTAGAGAAGAAGGTCAAGGCTGCAAAGAAAAAGAAGGGCGAAGAAGTTGTTGATGAAGGCTCAAATGAGCAAAACCCGTAAATTCGATAACGACAATAGCGACAGGTTCGAAAGAATTCTGTCGAAAGACTATAAGCAAAAACACAAAAAACTTGCTCGCGCATTAAAGACCAAGAATATCGATGATCTAATGCGCCTTGAAGAAGATGAATGGGAAGATGAATAATGCCATTGTACACAATTAGGAATAATAAGACAGGCGAAGAAATCGAAGAAAGCCTGTCTATCAAAGAAATGGAATCAAAGACGAAGGGTAAAGACTTTGATGTGGTTCCATCGGCTCCGGTAATTCGACACACCTTCGAAGGTAAGAAGCCTGACAAAAACTTCAGAAAGCTTCTTCAAGGTATTAAGAAAAACAACAAGGGGTCAACCATCAACACGTTCTAAGAAGAGTAGGGTAAAATGAAGTTGAACAGAAAACAAAGAAGATTGCAAAAGCAACATATCGATGAAACAACTATTTCCGAACCAAAGAAAGTAAACTTCAAATTAAAGATCATCAATCCCTTAACAAAGGCTCAATCGTTAACATTCGAAGCGTTTCAAGATAGTCATCTCTTGCTTCATGGGATGGCAGGCACCGGGAAAACATTCATTTCTCTGTATCTGGCAATCGATGAAGTCATGCAGCAGGATTCGCCATATAAGAAAATCTATCTGATTCGAAGCACGGTTCCCACAAGGGATCAGGGTTTTCTTCCGGGAAGTGTCAAAGAGAAAATGAAAGTCTATGAAGAGCCATACTATGGCATTTGTAGCGAACTCTTTGGAAGAGGCGATGCCTACGAAATTTTGAAGCAAAAGAATCTGATTGAGTTTATGTCAACATCATTTGTTAGAGGTACTACCTTTAACGATGCTATAGTTATTCTAGATGAATTTTCAAATGCTACATTTCATGAATTATGTTCTATTATAACGAGAGTCGGAAGATCAACAAAAATCATATTTTGTGGAGATGTTCGACAATCAGATTTGATAAATTCTAATGATCGCAATGGCGCATTGAATTTTATGAAAATTTTGAACGAAATGCCAAGTATTAATTCTGTACAATTTGATATTGAAGATATTGTTCGTAGTGGTTTAGTAAAAGAATTTCTAATAACACAGGAACGCTTAAAACTATAAATGTTTTATACAATCTATCAAACTACCAATATAATCAACAACAAGAAATATATTGGCAAACATGAAACTAAGACCCTAGATGACAATTATCTAGGGTCTGGAATCCTATTGAAATCTGCTATTAAAAAATACGGAAAGGAAAATTTCAGACGAGAATATCTTTTTGTATTTGATAATGAAAAAGAAATGATTTTAAAAGAGCAAGAATTGATCACTAAAGAAATAATTAAATCAGATGAATATTACAATATAGCATTTGGCGGAACAGGTGGATGTATAGTTTTAAAGAAAGAACATCCATTATATGAACAGACAATTGAGAAAATTAGATTTACCAATAAAAATAATAGCGAAAATATCTCCAAACGAATGAAACAAATGTATAAAGATGGTGCAATACCTTATATGAAAGGAAGAGCGCAATCTGAATATCAAAAAGAAATGGTTCGAAAAACTCTTACCGGAAAACCAAAAACAGCAGAGGCTATAGAGAAGCAAAAAATTTCATATGCAATTACAGTAAATTCTCCAGAGTATATTCATCCCAATACTGGCAAGAATAAAACTCAAGAAACTAAAGATAAAATTTCTTTAAATCATAGAAATATGAGGGGAGCAAATAATCATATGTATGGAAATAAACATACAGCAGAAACAAAGGCCAAAATTTCAGAACGCCAAAAAAATATGCCAAATATTTCATGTCAATATTGCGAAATATCGACTACTCGATTGAATATTCAAAGATGGCATAATGAAAATTGTAAGAGAAAATCGTGAGTTTTTTCGAAAAGATGAACTCGGGCTTTAGGGAGCCTGCGAAGCATTTCAAAACAAGCCTTCTGGACGTTCAAAGTATCGTCCGGAACGATGGGGAACAGAGAACATATACCCTTCCAACCGGAGAGATTTATCCATCGGTCACGACAGTCTTGAAAAAGCTGCCATCCGATGGATTGGACGCTTGGGTAAAGCGCGTCGGAAAGATCGAAGCGGAGCGTATCAAGCTTACAGCGGCCCGAAGGGGTACAAACCTACATGCAATGGTGGAAGCCTATCTTGGCGGGCTTCCTAATGCCTCCCAAGGCCATATGCCGATCAATGTATCGATGTTTCGAAGCCTAAAGCCTCATCTCGATAATATTGAAGAAATTTATGGTATCGAAATGCCGTTATATTCGCACAGGCTGAAGGCCGCAGGAGCCACAGACTTGTTTGCTAAATATTCCGGAAAGAATTGCATTATCGATATCAAAAATGCCATCAATCCAAAAACCGAAGATTTTATTCTTAATTACTTTTTGCAGACAACCGCATATTCTGTTATGATAGAAGAGATGTATAATATTTCGGTAGATGCCATTGTAATCCTTGTGGCCATTGAAAGTGGGGAAACCCAAGTTTTCATGAAAGACCCTAGAGATTATATGGATCAAGTTTTTGAATTATTTGGAAAGGAATAAAATGAGATACTTTCTTGGAGCGTTCGTAATTTCTACTCTGATCTTCGGAGGATGGTTAGCCGCAAGAGCGCAGACTGTCATTGATCCTGAAGTCATTCCCCTATCGGCACAATGCATTACGCCCACGCAAGATTTTGCCTCAGAGATGGCTGAAGCATTCAATGTTATAATTCAATCGGAAGGGAAAGTCAAAACTTCAAATGGAGATACTCCATTCCGACAGTCAATTGCCATTTCAAAGAACGGCAAAATACTTCTGGTTGGTGTACTTCTTCCATCATTGAATAAGTTTTGTATCATCAATATCACGACCAATCCACAATTCAGGGATGATGATCAAAAGACATAATGATGAAATAGTCAATCTACATTTCAGTATTTTGACCAAACTACATTTCGATATTTTTATCAATTCCACATTTAGGAAATTTGGGTAGCAGTCGAAAACACTGCTACCCAATTCCACATCAGGCTTTAACAGGTTCTCGGACAGACTCAGGAACTTTCATTTCGATAACGTTTCCATACGGCGTGCGCTTACGAAAGCGGGATACGTTGTTGATTTTGATAGTAGATTGTGGGTTGAAGTCAACGGAAAGAACATGCTCGACACCATAGTTTTCCCGACTATAGGGCGTCTTGTTGGCGGCAATAATAAAAGACGACCTAACTTCGGTAACTCGTTCGTTGCCATTTTGCGACTCCAAAACCTCAAACTGTTCATGGTTATCGATCAGAGGATGCTGGGGAACACGAAAAAGTTTTTCGATATTCGAAGGTGCAGGCTGCAATTGAGAATTCTTCGCAGCTTCGATACTCATTTTCACATCCGGGTTGACAAGCGTGCCATCTTCAAGACGACGACGACGGAAACCGGCATGGGGGACACCTCTAGGCATAATGTAACTCCTTCATTGACGTTGATAATGTGTGACCGTGATTGATCACACTGGCTAAACAACGTCACGACATGAGAAAGAGTTGCACAAAAAAAGAGAAGGGGAGTTATTTTCCCCTTCTCCCTTGATTTACCTAGACTTTTTGCAGCAAGTGATCTTCGCCATCGCCTGCCAAGTAGCAGGCTTATTCTTCCGCAGACCCCCAATCTTCAAGGCCATCCGGAGAGAAAGCTCGCGAAGGTTATCGCGATTGTCCGTCATGTATGCCATAACTTCGGCTTCCTGATCTTCAGTCAGTCCCATGTTCCGGAGCATCCCAAGCGCCACAACTTGCTTGATACGAACCATGTAATACCGAGCATCCGTCATGGCCAGATCGATGTAGTGCGACCGGCTAACCATCGCGGCAATGTGCTTGGAGATTTCGTTATCCTTGGCGATCAAAGCATCAAAGTCATAGTTGGTGATGAAGATAGCCGTACCCTCGAAAACGAAAGACTTGGGAAGCTTTTCGCCACCATCATCAAACATTTCATATTCGGACATGTAAGAAACCTCGCGGGTTTCCGTCGTATCCGTAATGGCCTTCAGGATATTCAAAGAAGTCTGTTCGAAGAAAATCTTGTCGGCATCATCGAAGATGACAATCTGGTCCGGGCCGCGACGCTCATAGAGAACACGGTAAAGGCCAGTCGCCCGCATGTAACCCTTGACGTAGGTGTGGCGCAGACCGAGCGGATCACTCTCCTTAAGCTTCTGTTCAAGAGAGTAGGACTTGCCAACGCCCGCAGGACCAGAAACGATCATCGACCAGATCGGAAGAGCGGTTCAGCAGGAATGCCGAGAC
>ERZ869921.321-NODE-321-length-32526-cov-11.476825_pt1 | contig 32526 bp, 36 predicted proteins | sample MGYA00579310_ERZ869921 | MGnify/ENA primary metagenome ERZ869921 (study PRJEB32216, sample SAMN09231816) | wastewater metagenome | place: USA: Maryland | collected 2016-06-21 | study: EMG produced TPA metagenomics assembly of the PRJNA472060 data set (Reclaimed... | reverse complement strand
ACGATGGGGAAGTGGTAAAATGATGGAGGCGGCGTTCACTGGCTTTAAGGCGCTGCCTGCCCCCGATCCTGGTAAGCCCTGGTGGGAGGTTCTGAAGAGTGGCCGCGACTGGAGTGATGGCGATGTTGAGTCGATGTACAAGCAACTCGCCTTCCAGCACCATCCTGACCGTGGCGGCGATGTCGAGGAAATGACAAGGATCAACAATGCCTACAGCCAGTTCAAAAAAGAACGCAACCTCCGATGAGAGGTGCCTTAACCACCCATCGCGGGCGGTGCATGCGCGTGGGCTCTGCCCTTCCTGCTACCAGACCCTTCAGCGTTTGATACGCCAGGGTAAGATGACCGACCGTCGTGCCGTCAAGCAATCCATGATGCTTCCCCGCCTGGATGGATGGCCCGGGAACAATAACCCGAGGAGGATCAAGCCATTCCCGAGGAACTGAGATTAGGTAGTCGTCGCGCGACCATGCAGGACGTGGCCGATGCCATCTCAGATAGATTTGGCGGGGCCGCCGGCATCGCCGATATCTTCTACGAACAGTTGTTTGACGAGAATACCACCGGTGCGACGAAAGCCAAGATCCTGTCCAAGATGGCGGATTACCTGGCATCCACCAGCAAGCAGTATGGCGATCGTGAAAGACTTGCGGGGATGAACACCCAGCAGATTGAGAAACGCCTACTCCAGCTTCTCGTTAAATACGATATGGTAGTGCCCATACCAGGGATTGAACTCAATGTCGGTCAAACCCCGAAAGAAGGTGAAGCAGAAAGACAAAGCCCTTCTGCGTCAACAGGATCTCAAAGCGAAGATCGAGAGCCTGCGGAACGCGAAGGCGATGAACCTGCCGGGGAAGTGGACTGAAGAAGATGCCAGTGAGTTCATTGAACTGATAGTTGAGTTGATGCAGCGCGATGGCGATGCCCTGAATATCTACCGACCCCTCAAGACCGCCGACAAGTTCCATGAATGCATGGCCGGCGAAGTAGGCCTATCCGGATCCAACCAGGCTGGCAAGACCTGTACCACATCCACCGAAGTAGCTATGGCAGCGCTGGGATGCCACCCGGTGCCGGGGAAGTACCCGCCCAACAACTGCAAGATTGCTTGCATCGGTAACGATGGCCGGCATCTCTCGCTGATGTACGAGTACCTTTTCGAGAAGGCACCGTACAAGTGCTTTTACCATCCTGACACCGGCAAATGGACTGTGGTGGAACCGGATAACCCTGACCACCAGAAGTACGAATTGGATTGGGTGGAAGCCCCACCGGTCATCCCGCCGCGAATGGTGAAGAACGTATCCTGGATCAACAAGAAGGAAAAGGAGCCCAAGTCCGTCCGCCTGCACAATGGCACCGTTCTCCGGTTCTACTCCGGTCTGGTGCGAAAGATCCCCCAAGGCCGCAAGTTCCATCTCATCTGGATTGACGAGGAAATCGACAATGCTCACAACTGGATCAATGAATTACGAGCTCGTATTCAGAGCTTGAACGGTCGAATCCTGTGGAGCGCCACCCCGCAGAATGCCACCGAAGAGTTCCTGAACATCCAGCATAAGGCCGAAGCCCCCGATAACCATGAACTGCCCGATGAACAGCAATCAGGGTTCTTCGTGCTGCTCTCTGCCAATAACCCGTACATCTCGAGGAAAGGCCGCGAAGCGTTCGTGGCCAAGTTGCAGAACGACGATGAGCAAATGCAGATCCGCTACTTCGGCGTCTCTGCCCGGTCCTACCTGCTGGTGTACCCCGAGTTCAAAGACAGGAACCTGATACCACCCATCAACCTGCGCTGGGAGGATACCAGGTACATCATCATCGACCCTGGTGCGTCTACTGCAGCGGTTCTATTTGCCTGCTGCCCCCAGCTGGCGAAGCCCAAGGAAGAGTTGAACGAGTATGAGAAGATGTACCGCGTTACTCCAGGATGCGTCATCATCTACGATGAGATCCTTATCAAGCGGGCAAGCTCGGTTCTGGTCGCCCAGGCTATCTACGAGAAGCTGCGGACCCATCCGGCGGGGAATCTCCAGGATCTCACCATTGATCAACGCGGTGGGCGGTCAGTTCGTCCCAAGGAACTCAACAGCGACGAAACCCTGGAGGGGCAGTATTGGAAGGCGATCATCGCCGCCGGCGTGAAACCCAGGTACGACAAGGGATGGAAGTACGGTAGCTATGAACTCAAGTATGGCATCGACATGACGAAAGAGATGCTGATGCCGAGCGATATTGATCACCCCAGGTTGTTCATTACCAACAACTGTAAGCAGACCAAGCATCAATTCCAGGGCTGGAAGAAAAAGAGAGATAATAAAGGGAATTTTATCGGCTATGAAGAAGGCTATGATTTGTTAGCATGTGCGCGATACACTACAACCAGGGTTGCAGCCGAATCGATGGGGTGGGTGGAACCACCTGTATCGGCTGGCCTGAAGCAGATGACCCGCTCCGATTACCGGAAGATCTACAACGATCTGAAGAGTGGTCGAGGACTTTACTAGGAGGTTTGATATGTCCGCTGTTGCACCGCCTGTCAATACGCCACCCCCCTCGCCGCTTGTCACCGCGGCGAAGGCGTTCATCAACAAGAATGTGCCGATGAATAATCTGCCACCCATCCCCCGCAACAACTCAACCGCCGAGGCGAACGCCCAGCGCCAGGATTACCAGCCTCCCAAATTCTTCCCTGGAGAGATGGTGTTCTACCGGAAGAAGGGGACCGGTACGGAGAACCTCGCGTGGGTGCTGGCCGAGCAAAACAAGTCGTTCACCCTGGCCGTTGCCGAAAACAACAATGTCATCCGCGAGGTGAAGTCGGTCGACTATTGGGATCATACCGACCCCAAGCCTGAAGCGACTGGTGACCCGATGGCCGGCCACCATGTCTACGGAACCTTCCGCCGTACCATCTTCGGTAAGAAGGTGATGGCGATGATGGCTGACCTCACGGACGGCATCCAGTTACCCGAGGCGAACAACGACCAGGCTGAACTCATCCGAACCATAAACGACAAGACTAGCGATGCCTTGTTGGGTATGATGACTGAGATTGAAGAGTTTAAGAAGGGTACGCAGGAGTATGTTTCTAAACTCCAAACCCAGGTTGCTGAGTTAACAGCCCAGGTCCAGGCACTCAAGCCGAAAGAGTCGCCCAAGAAGTAAGGATGAACCATGGCTGCACCCGTTAATTCATTTCTGGAAATGGCTCGGTCGCTCAAGGATTCCCTTCTCAGGGCGATCAAGGCCGGCCTGAACGAGAAGAAACGGGTGTATATACCCGGTGCCAAGGCATGCAATGAATTCTATCTCGGCAACTATAAGCATCTGTTCAAAGAAAAGCAGATGACCGCCGTTGATAACAACTTCCTTACCATCAATACCGAAGTGGCCAACAAGCCCATGCGGTTGCCGATGTTCCAGATGGCAGATAATGTCGTCGCCCAATTCGTCCAGGTTTATTCACCCTACTTGACCCAAGGAGAGATGACGCGGACGGTGGTGGGAGCCAAGCCCTATGCCCCGCCTCCCGCTGCGTACGGCATTGATATCCCCCCTGTTCAGCAAATGCAGATGGGGAATCCTGACCGCAACCAGGTGCAGATGTACGTACAAATGCAGCAACAGGCGGTTCAGCAGTTCCAGATTGATCAGATGATGATGATGAAGGATACAGAGATCCGCAACTGTCGTGCGGAAATGCTGCAAATCCTCCTCAACTACTTCGCCAAAGAACTCAACCTTCGTGAAGAACGCAAGCGCGTGGTCGATGAATCCTTGATCGTCGGCGGCGGCGTCTACATCACCGAACTCGTCAGCCTGCCCGAGTCTCAGCAGAAGCTCATTGCTTCTAACTGGCTCAGCATGAACGATATCGTTTGGGATCCAGATTGCGTACGAACAAAGGATGCGAAGTGGCTGGCTATCCAGTACCGCGCTCCTGCCTGGCTGGTGGCTCGCCTGTTCAATATTCCTGAGTCAGATCTCAAGCCTAACACTAGGTCCGCCGTTGGCCAGAGCATGGCCGACATCATCAACATTGCTCCCCACCACAAGACCGACATTGCGAACGATGAGGTGGTGTTCTGGAAGTTCTGGAGTCGCACCGGTTCAGGCGCTCGCCTGCAGCCGGCGAATGGTCGTAACAAGCTGCTGGACATGTACGACCAGCAGTTAGGCGATTACACCTGGTTCGTGGTGTCCGACTGCTGTGATTACCCGCTTAACTTTGGACCGGCTATCTATCAGCAGGCGTCCATGGTTGATCAGCAGAACAAGCAGATGGCGGCTGAGTATCAGCAGTACAGCCAGATGGCCATGATGCAGGGCATGATGCCCCCGCCAGAGCCACAGCAACAGGATCCATGGGAGATATTCAAGACGGCCTGCCAATGGCCGATTCCCTACTACCTGGATGTTGATGACCCCTGGCCGATTACTCTCCTCGAGTACCACACCCGGCCGGGTTCGCCGTACCCTGTGCCTCACCTGGAATTCTGCCTGTCGTACATGAACTTCATGGTGTGGGTGATCTGCTTTATTGCCGATAAGTGCTACCGTTCCAACCGTACCATCTGGTTGATCGACGAATCCATCAGTGAACAACTGAGGGAAACCATCCTGAACGGCGAGGATGAAGCTGTCGTCAACATGCGGGATGTCAGCGAAGCAGCCATCAAGCAGTTCGTCCAATTCTTGGAAGCTCCTGAGATCAAGAAAGAAATCTTCGATGTCTATGCGTTCTTCCAGGACAAGTTCGAACGTGCCTCCGGTCTGACAGATCTGATGCAAGCGAAGATGGCCCGGGCTGCTCGTTCCGCTACCGAAGCCAAGGTCATCAGTGATGCCAGCACCCTGCGCCCTCAATCGATGGCTGACCAGGTGTATCACATCGATACCCGCGTGGCTCGCAAGGAAGCGATCGCGGCGATGATGCTCCTCACCGGTGAAGACATCGGTGCCATCATGGGCGATGCTGCCGGCAGAGCATGGGATAACCTGGTTCTCAACCGCGATATCGTTACACTCATCCGCGAATCGCAGTATGATGTCGTGGCTTCCCCCGGCCGCGTGCTGGATCTCAATACCCGCCAGGACCAAGCCCAGCAGATGGCAACCGTCATCCTGCCACTGCTCACGCAGATCGGCCAAGTCACCGGCCTGTTCGGGCCCGCCAACGCGGTTCTCACCGAATACGCCAAGGCCAATCAGATTGATCCTGCCCTGATGCAGATCCCCAATATGCCACCACCTCAGCAGACCGCCCCACCCAAGGGGCAGGCTTCCCCGCCAAAGCAGCAACCAAAGGATTGACAGAAGGCAATAACGATGTAAACTACTCCCATCCACTGGAGTAGTTTTATGCGTGAGGTATGTTTCCGTGCGTGGCAGGTCACATCAACGGCGGTCATCCTGGCTTGGGTGATTAGCGGATTTGTGTTTTGGGTGCCTGGCGATGATGTCAGGTCATTCGTCATCATCATGATTTGCGTGATAGGGCTCGTTACCTTTTCGATTGATATCGTTTTTAAGTTTGACTTCGGGAACGATAAGAAGCCGAATAAAGAACACATCACCCATAGATGTGTTGATGTTAAAGAAGTAATAATGGCAATGTTGGGAACACATCCAGATAAGAATAAATACAACTATGACAGCATTGTACGTATTGCTTGCGTTGGTAGGAATCTTGATCATGTGAAGAAGATGTACGAACACTTGTTTGTATCAGAGCCATGCATACCGAAAAGTAAGATTGAGGATATCTATTGGATGGATAAGAAGAATGGAATTCCTAATTCAGTGTATCTCACCAATAATGTGTATGTTAGGTTTTTTTATGACCCTAATTACAGGCCGATCAGAAATGAGTTTGAACTCATTTGGGAGAACGATGTGTCTTTCGTGGAATCTCTCCCCCAATGCACGAAGTATTGCAATAGGTGTGGTGGACTGATTGAGTATGGTAGCAACCAGGGCATAAAAGATCGTCTGTGCGCTAAGTGTTCGCAACTGCCGAGGCATTTCCCGCCGCAAATGGAGCCTGTTGAATGTTTATGTAATAAATGCGGCAAGGTGTTCAAAGGCGCAGGAAGCACTTGCTTTGCATGTTTAATAAGCTCTATACCTACCGGCGTGTGTACTATGTGCGGAAAGGATATTAGTAAAGCAAGTAGCGTCGAGGTTGGTAGTATCAAATGCATTGAGTGTATCATGAAGACGATGGCTCATATGCAGGATATCATTGATAGATCAATAAAGAAACATTCGGAGGAGAAGCAGTGAACGAAAAGCTATACCGAAACAAGTCATCCGTTCGCCTGGAGAGCGGAGTAGAGATAGAGATCCCTGTTATTACTAATAACAAGGATCGCCAGGAACTATACGCCAGTTACCGGCAACGTGGCATGTCGCATGCCGACGCCGAAACCATGGTCGAGGATGACCGGCAAACCCAATACTACGAGCATTTCGTTGCGGTTGCTCGGCATGACGGCATCTTCATCAAGATCCCTGTCTACTCAAAGGATCCAGAGAAGCAGGAGAAGTATGCCCGCCTTCGCCAGATGGGTGAGTCACATAACAGCGCTGAGGCAGCGATTGAGAAGGGCTCGCCCCTGATCGGCTTGTGTGATACCAACCTGCTGAAGTATGACCTGCTGCATAACCAATTCGCTGTAAAGAAGAATGACGACGAACGCGGCGATGCCCTGGCTGAGAAAGCCCGCCGCATGGGTATCAGCACGAAAGGAAAGTTCTATCACCCTGGCATTGCTGTTGAGTATGGCGACCCGCGTGCGTGGGTAGGATCCATCGGCGATATTCAACAGGTGTGTAAAGATCGCGGTTGGGATTTCAATATCCGCGACAACAATATGCAGATCGGCGTCAAGGCTGATATGAGTAAGACCCTGGCTCAGCAGTTCGTGAAGGATGACCACAATGGATAGGCATGATAAAAGAAAGAGAATGCAAGCGATCGTAGACCAGTTGGATAAGAAGGATGCCAAGACCAATGGATAATGTCGTTTGCAAAGTGGTGAGCAACACTCGCGGCGGCATGGTGCATTACACCCTGGAGTCGCCGAGCTATATCGTCACCCTGCTTTCCGTGAACGAGAGAGTCCACACTGATTTCAAGCGCAAGGTGGAAGCGTTCATCAAGGATCTCGCCAAGTCGATTTCGGAAGAAGCGTTCAGGGCTGTAGGGGAAGAACATATTGCCGTTGATATAATCAAGCCATCCGAATTGAACTGAGGTCGCCATGATCCTAACAGCGCGAGACATGCAGGACACATTACTCCGCTACCTGGGCGGCAACAACAATGTCGAGGCATCCCTTGATATCCGGAGTGCGATCGCTGATGCCCTCAAGGAAGTGTGGGGGATGCATGACTGGCCGTACTACCAGGGGCAAAAGCAGATCCAGGTCGATGCCCCCTACTCGAACGGCACTATCACCTATGACGCGGCCACCCGCCGTTTAACGCTCACCGGTGGCGTCTGGCCGGCCTGGACGGAGTACGGATCCATCGTGATCGGCTATGTCATGGTGAAGGTGGCCAAGCGGCTGTCTGACACCGTGGCCGAGATCGACACCGGATCCGCGTTGACGACCGATATCGTTTCCGCCACGACCTACCAGATGTACCGGAACGAGTACCCGCTTGATGATGATGTCAGGAAGGTGGCTTACGTTTCATTCGACACCTGGTCCAAGTTGCCTTTGAAGTATGTTCCTGCTTCTGAGTTCAATGTCCCTACGCAACGGGTGACAGGCACCCCGAGGTATTTCACGATTCAACGGGATCGTCGCCGACTCGGTGGGCTCGTCATGGCATTTTGGCCTTTGCCTCCCCTGGCAAAGACGGTATCCTTTTCCGTGTTCCGCCAGGCTCGAGAGGTTCAATACTGGTCAGAGATTGATGGTAACATCACGGTAGTGGCCGACAGCACGGCGGTGACAGGCACCGGGACGGCCTTTGAATCGGAGATGGCCAATTGCATCTTGCGAATTGGAAAAAACCAGACACCCGTAACATCTTCATTCGGCGGCAACCGCTTCGCCGAGCAAGTCCTCATCGAAAGCGTCGTTTCGCCTACCTCGCTCGTCTGCATGCCAGCGGCGTCCGCTTCCCGGTCCAATGTCAAGTACGAAATAAGTTCGCAAATCGACATCGATGAGCCTGTGATGTCGTCGCTGTTCACGCAGCAATGCTATTTTGAACTGTCCAAGCGGCGCGAGGTGACTGACAAGCAACTGGCTACGCTGATGCAAACACTGGCATTAGCCAAGAAATCTGCTAAATCTAAGTGTGCTGTGGACAGAGGAGTTGAGTACGCTGGAAGCTATGTCAGAGCCTCCAGCATCGTTTGGATTGCAACGACAGGTGTCTAATGAACCTTCGCCCTGTACAGTTTGAGGTGATAGGCCAGTTCAAGGGGATGGCATCCGACTGCGACCCTGAAGACTGTCCGCCTGAGACGCTGTACCGGCAAGTCAACCTGATGTCGATCACGGACGGGATCCTCACCACACGTGGCGGCTTGAAAGAACTCACACTGGACATCCTGGAATAGCCATGAACACATCATTCCTCGGATTCTTCAAGCTGGGCATTGATACGGTGTGGGGCACCTTCACCACGGAAGATTCGGACGGTGCTGCTTCAGAGCCAGAGGCGACCCCTACCTTCGTTTCCTACAGTGAAGATGGGGAAGTGATTGATTCGGGCAACTGCGTGGTTCACGATGCCGGTCCACTGACTGGCTCATACCGGTTCTCATTCCTCCCCACGTCGCCCAACTACGCCAGGGGTAAAACGTCCGAAGTGAAGGTGATTTATTCGGTGAACGGCGTGGAACGATATCCAAGGTTCAGGTTTATTCTCACGTAAGGTGAATCATGCCTTCAGCAACATTCAGCAAGTTCAATTCGTTCACCGAAGCGTTCATGGAAAAGGTGCATAACCTTGGCTCCGATACGCTCAAGGTGATGCTCACCAACTCTGCCCCCAGTTCGTCCAACACGCAGAAGTCTGACATCACGGACATATCGCCAGGGAACGGTTACTCGGCTGGTGGCACTGCTGCTACCATTTCCTCTTCCGCACAGACCAGCGGAACGTACAAGCTGGTGCTGGCTGATGTGACCATCACTGCTTCGGGTGGAGGCATTGGGCCCTTCCGGTACGCGGTGCTGTACAACGATACCGCTTCCAACAAAGAGTTGATCGGGTTTTGGGATTACGGGAGTAACCTCACCCTGGCGAACGGTGAATCGCTGCTGGTCGATTTCTCTGCTGTCAACGGCGTGCTGCAAGTCACTTAAGGAGCGGTCATGGCACTTCCTGATTATGTCAAAATGCAGTTGGGCGCTTCGCCGATCGTCTGGAAAAACTCAGGCGGTTCGTACGCCATTACCTGTACCTCGCTGGCCAACGGCTCAGCCAGGCAAGGCGCAAAGGGCGACCTCGGAGCGTTGTGGGCTCGTCGCTGGCGGGCTGAGTTTGAATGCAAACTCACCAGCGCCGGCACGAACGGCAACGAGGTTGAACTCTACCTGTCTGGATCGACTAGTGCGACCGCAGGCACCGGCAATGCAGGTAATGCCAGTGGCACCGACGCGGCATTCAGCACTCCCGCCGAGTATAAGTTGCAGTTGACGCCGATTGGATCTCTCAGCGTCTCCAACAATGCGGGCACCGGTGTTCAACGCCAGGTGTTTATCTTCACCCCTGATTCACGCTACGTTAGCCCTGTTATCGTCAACAATGCGGGCGTTGATTTCAGTTCAACCGCAGGCGATACCATCCTGACACTCACGCCACTTGAAGAGTCGGTAGAAGATACTGTCTAAGGAGCCGGGATGAGTGGTGTCCTCGACTTATCGCATCCGATCAACACTAGCCACCCCTTAAACAAGGGGTTGGTTTTTAGTGCTGATATGCTTCCGTACTCCTACAACCAGAAGCGCATCCGCGACCAGTTCAACCGGAGCAATATGACGGTGGGCTCGGGTGCCTCGCTGTCGATGCTCGGGCCTACTGGCCGGTCGGTCAAGTTCAGCAGTTCCGCCCTGACCGTGCCAAGCTCGGTATTCGCCAGGATAAACGGCAAGGGCAAGATCACGATCGCTCTGTGGATCAATCCCGCCAACTTCGGGTCGTACCGCAGCGTGTACGACACAACCAATCGCCATGCCAGTTTCTTCATGAACTCGGCAACCGACCTGTACATCGGGTGGGGCGGCTCGGCTATCGGTGCATCCTCGAGCGTGTCATTCGTCGCCAACGAGTGGCAATACCTGATGGTGACCTATGACAACTTCAACGTAAAGGTTTACCGGAATGGTAAGTTAGTCGCGACGACAGCCCTGGGTAACACCGTCTTCACGGATAACCTCATCTTTGGAACCAACCCGTCTACCGGTGGATCCAACTACCAGGGTGCCCAATCGTCCTGGAGGGTATGGGCTCGAACGCTGAACGCCAATGATGCCATGGCAATGTATCAGCAAGCCAAGATCGCCTTCCGCGATCTGTACAACTACATCCCCACCGTGGCCGATACCGATGCTTCTCCAGCGGTCTACACTCTGACCGCAGGGACGGGCATGTTCACGTTCGGCGGTCAGACGGTCGACCTCACCTACGTTCCTGCCAACACCTACACCCTGACCGCAGGGATGGGCTCATTCGCCCTCGGCGGTCAAGCGGTTGATCTGACCTATACGCCGGCGAACACGTACGTATTGACCGCAGGTATGGGCTCGTTCGCCCTCAGTGGCCAGGCCGTTACCCTCTTCCACGATGCCATCGGCATATCAGACCCCAGTCAGCAACTCTACCTTGGCAGGTTCCGTCGCGGCCAGAAACTCAGCATCACGATGTTCCCGTCGCAGTTGACGGACGAATGCCCGATTGTCGATTTCTGGCTGGAAGGCACCGACAAGATAACTTCGGTCAAGTTGCCCCTGACGAACAAGCGGGCTCCGTGCTTTGCGGTGGATGTCTTCCTTAGCTCGGGGTTCCCTGACGGCCATTACGTGGCGGTCATTCGCTACGAGATAACGGGAAGCCCCTCGCAACACTATCAATACTTCCAGGTCACAGGCGGCGATGCGGTCGGGCATGTGGTAGGGGTGCATGAGATACGCCGGCCACTGGGCCGGGCGGTTATCATGCATCGGGATGATGGCAATGTCGCTATGGCATACAAACCGCGTGTTGAGTAGACTACTCCCATGACTGATCTTGCAGCAATCTTGAATGGGTACTTCGCCGGCGGAACGGTGCCAACTACCCTGTACCTCGGCCTGGTGAGTGCGGAGAACTTCACCCAGTTCGCCCCTCAGACCGACAGCATGGGAAGTCATCCAGGCTGGCAGGAGTTCACCGACTACGATGAAGCCACTCGCCAGGTATGGACACCTGGCGTGGTGTTGGGTGATTACCCCGCATCCATCAACAATCCCTCTGTGGCATCGGTGACCCCGCTTTCCGATGGCCGCGCAAAAGGCGTCTTCCTCTGCGACGAAAGTACGAAGGGTGGGGCGACCGGCCAACTCTACGGACCATGGTTCTTTGAGGAAGGTACCAGGGACATCCAGACGGCGGCCCCGTTTGAAATGGATCTGACCATCAAACTCGTCTCCAATTCCCCAGTGGCGAACTAATATGCTTGCTCCCTATGCCGTCATCAAGAACGCTCCGTTCCCGCTTCGCCGGAAGGATTCAGGCACAACCCTGAATCTCAGCAAAGATGGCGGCGCTCTTGCCCTGGCCACTGCTACACCAGTTGAGACGCCAGCTTCTTCAGGGATCTACTACAACCTGTTGACCGTTGCGGAGATGGGTGCAGACCACATCTTCTACCTCGGCACTGCTGGAACGGCGCTGAGTGATGGCGCATTGATTCCAGAGCCGGCCATTGATTCGGGCGTTGCTCAGGCTGGTGCGTCCGGATCCATCACCCTGCGCGCAGCAGCGCCTTCGGTGGATCTGGCAGGTAATCAGGTGGAGATCGTCCGCGGTACGGGCGCAGGCTCCCGCCCTCGCCAGATCACGGCGTACGATACTACAAGTAAACTATGCTCGATTCGTCCTAATTGGGCGACACCCCCTGACAACACCTCGGTTTACAAGGTTACACCGATCGACAAAACTGATGCGGTGATGTACGACAGCGTTCCGTATGCTGCCCAGGTTCATGCCGATCTGCTCAATGCTGGCATCAAGACCGGGGTTGTGGCATCTGGTTCAAACACGTCGGTTATCAAGACCAACATGACAGGGTACGGGACTAACGAGTTTGTGGGGTGCGTGATTCAACTCTTGGGCGTCAATAACTATGGCATCATGAGGCCCATCGTTGGTTACAACACGCTGACAGGTGACATCACGGTGTCTCCTGCGTTTGCGACCGCCCCAGCTTTGAATGATCGATGCCAGGTATTTGGGACAACGGGATAAAACATGACTCCGATCTGGAACGCGGTCATCGAAGATATGAAGAAGCGAGATGAGGTAGGCCGCGAGCGGTACGGCAAACCTCTTTTTGCTTTTGACGGGCGTGATACCCTGCAAGATGCTTACGAAGAGGCGCTTGACCAGGCGGTTTATCTGAAAAAAGCGATAATGGAAAGAGACACATCTCCTAAACTGTGTCCTGAGTGCATCAAGAAAGACGATGCACTGCAAGTTTTGGCGGAACGATGTGCAGGTCAGGCCGAATTGCTTGCACGCCGCGCTTCTTTGGAGTAGTTCCATGCGTTTTTTGCTGATTGCTGGTGGCTCGGGTGGTAACAAGGTAAAAGCCCAATACCAGATCAGCGTGAAGGTACGCGGCGGGTCGAGGGGTATCATTGGTAGCGGCGTCTCGGCAATCTGCCCTGCCACCATGATTACCACCAGTGGTGGAACCTTGTTGATGGCGACCGGATACGGTCCCATGCTCCGAATGAGGCAGAATGAGAACCGGCTTACCCCGGCCGGCGTCCCCGCCCCAGGTCAGCCCATCATCATTGCCAGTGGCCTGGATCTCGGATATCAGACAACCACGGTCACCCTCTACTTTGATTACACCCGCTTCGGACCGTTCGCGTACCAGGGTGGGGTGAACGTAGCTTCCCGCCAGCAGCGCACCAGTGACCGGATGCGCGTTGCCCGCCTCATCCCCGACGATGGGTCGACCGTCACTACCTTCGAACTTAACGGCCAGCCCGTCACATCGACCGGTGACCTCAGCGCTCAACAGCAACTCAGCGATATCTTCAACGGCATCGTGAAGGATCTCGTTACGACCTCCACTCCAGGCAGTGGCGGTATCATGTTCTTCCCGCAGAACAGTTACAACGCACGATGGAAGAACATGGTGTTCAGCCTGACCATCAATAATCGGGCGGCCCCGAACACCAGTGCCACGCAGAACTATACAGGCCGATACCAGGCCTTCATGCGGTATGTCGACAAGGATTACAATGTCAGTGATCCTTCCCCCATCTCCCTGGATTACGTGGTCGATGGTGAGCCGGCGATTGCATACACGAACCTGGAAGTGCCGACAGACCAGCGCATCATCCGTCGCCAGATCTTCCGCAACGAGGATGGCGAGTCCGACCGGTTCTACCTGGATATCGACACCGATGACCTGACATCAACTGCGCTGATGAGCCTCAACTCAGACGAGCAACTGAAGCTTAACTACGGGCTCAGTGTCTTCGACGACAACGGCGAGAACCAATTGTATCTGTATGGCCTGCCTCCCCAGGACAAGCCCTACATCGCCGAGTTCGGATCCATCGTGTTTGCCTGCGGCATCCGTCTGTACAGCGAGGGCAATGTCACCGTGGACAACGGGTCGACCTACGTCTACGGCATCGGGACGAAGTGGCCAAGCACGTTCGCTGATCGGCAGATCGTGATCGGCAACCGTGTCTATACGATTGTCCTGGTCGATGTCGGACTGCAGCGGATAACGATTGACTCAGGGTATGCGGGCCCCACTACTCCCTACTCCGAGTATGTCATCCAGCCCTTCTACGCCAACGGCAATCAGTTCAACTGGACAGAGCCAGGGTTCCCCGAGGCGTGGCCTATCCTCAACTCCCTCACCCTGCCCGAAGATGACGACGATATCACTGGCATGAAGGTGTTCGCCAACTCGCTCTGGATCCTGAAAGCGAACTCCATCTACCAGTTCAACATGACCACCAACCCGGGCCGCGACGGTGACTACAAACCAGCGACGAATCGCGGTTGCGTCAACCAGCGCTGCGCGGTCGACATCCAGAATGTTTGCCTGATGCTCGACCGCATCGGCATCCATGTGTTCAAGGGCAACATGCCCAGGTACAACTACCAGGCTGATACTACCCCTGATCACCTCAGCAAAGCCATCGGCGATATCTTCCGCTTTGAAGGAACCTGGTTGCGCCTGAACTGGGATGCAGACAAGTGCTTCTGGCATGCCATCCATAACAAAGAAATCACCACCGTTCGTTGGTATGTGACCATGATGGGGTATGACTACCCTCAGCATGCCATCTGCTACGATTATCTGATGGATCGATGGTGGCTTGAAGAGTATCCATTCCCGATCACCTCGTCCACATTGTCCGCTTCGCTGAATGGTATCCCCATTCTCGGCGGCTATGGCGGCAAGGTGTTCATGCCTGATCGGGGACCGCTTGACATCATCAACACCGGTGAAACCCGCCTGGATGTCAGCGCTAGTTATGGTGGTATTACTATTACTACAGAAACCACCCCGCCCACTTGCGTGGGGATGTCGATCGCTATCGTCAAAGGCCAGGGGCATGGCCAGATGCGGTTGGTGCTGGAACAGTCGGGCAATGACATCACGGTTGATTACCCGTTCTTCCCTGAACCTGACGACTCGAGCGTTCTGCAGATCGGTGCAATCAATTACTACATGGCTACCCCCGAGTACTCATATGCGAAGGTGGAAGTCGAGAACCCGCAAGCCTTCGTTGCCGAGTACCGGCACACCGACAACCCCCTGGAGTGCTATGCCTCTGTCCTGGTCGACCGGATTGAAATGCGTCAGATCGGCGTGGATGCCAGTTGGGGCAGTGTCACCAGCCTGAAGAACGACCCCTTCGACTACATGTTCGACCTCAACAGCGAGCTTGGGTATGCTCGGATCTCGATGGAAGGGCGAAGAGACAAGAACCAACCTCAGAAGTACACTGTCCAAATGTTCGTGGCCGGGTTCTCTGGCCAGGAACGACCTCAGTTCACCGGCATGCAGATCATCGGGGCAGCTTTGAAAAAGGACATGGGGCTATGATTCGTGCAGCATTGTTAGCAGTGATGATTTCAGCGGCGCTGATGATGACCTATCGTCATGGCCAGCCGTACGTAAAATGCGACGGGTGCAATGGCACTGGCAAGCCCTGGTACGGCACTCCTCCCAAGGGGACGAATTGCTGGAGGTGCCAGGGCTTTGGTTATGTCAAGCTGGTAAAGTGCAAGTACTGCAAAGACTGGGTTCAAGGCGAATGCTACCGATGCTTCCCTGTGATCCCCGCAGGAGACTGAGATGCCTAATCCCGCATCTATGGATACCCTGGTCAGCCGGCTCCGTTCCACCAACTGGACGGATCCGAACGATGTTGCCCAGGCCATTGCCACCACCGTGAGTGGCATTGTTCAGCTTCAGTTGTTCAACCGTGGCATTCACGATGACAAGATCGTTGATGCCAACGGTGGTACGACCCTGGCTGTGGGGGATAATTCCATCTCTCGCCCCTCGGTCAGCCTCCAGCCTCCCCAGCTGGGGTTCTACCGGAAGCATGGGGCGGTATCCACCCGACGGCAGTCGCGTGCTGAGGCTGATGTCAAGACGGTTCCCTGCATGGTGGTGGCCGTCAATGGCGACGGGGAGAATACCACCATTGATGTCGTGGTCATCGGCGATAAACCGGTAATTGATGTCGACCAGACCAGCGGACAGAACAAGGCGGGCAACATCCTGAACCAACTGAGCTTTGACTCAGATCAGATCCAGACGACCGACGCCACGAAGATGACGATCACGATGCCAGGTCGTGCGTTCGTTGACCCCGATGACCCTGACTCAGAAGGGCCCAAGCCTCCGGAAGTGGGGCAAACTATCATGGCAACGGTTGCCCGGTCCGTGGAGAAGTCCACCCTGTGGAACCAGCGCGGCCGCAGGATTGTGCCTCGAGTTCATGGGAATGAGGATTCAGGAGCGGCGGCATATAGCGCTGTGGCTGTCAATGGCATCTGCTGCAAGGAGCCGACAGACGGTGGTGGAGGTGGTGGGGGTACTTGATATGATACATTCAACATGAGAGGGTAAGCCATGGCACTGAAAGCCGGATCGACATATCAGAGTATCCTTCGCCCTGAGAACGTGGCCTGGACCCCCATGGGCACCACCGGCCAGAATGCCGAGGTGATGGGAGTTGTCGAGCCGGACGACAATTCCGCGTATGTCAACTTCACGAAGGCCCGGGCGCAAGAGCAGGCCACCGACCTTTCCAAACAGAAGTTCGACCTGCTGAGCGGATTGCTCAAGGGGTACAAGTCCAACTTCGCCGGCTCTATCGGAGCCCCTGCCAACAATGTTCCTGCGCCTAACTACATGGCATACCAGCCTGTCTATACTCAGCAGCAGATCAACGCCCAGGCCGGTCTACAGCGTGCGAACCTGCTTAACCAGGCAGATCAGCAGACCCGTCAGTTTGGCCAGCAGATGGCGTCTCGAGGGTTCTCCCCGATGTCGCCATACTCAATGCTGGCCGGCCAGAGTAACACGATGCGGGCGAACGCGGGTGCTGCTGCCAATGAAACGAAGCTCAACTTCGACGCCGCAACAGCCAACTCCGATGCCAGAATCAAGACTGGCGGTATCAACGCGGGTATCTACGGGAGCTATGCCGGTGCAATCGGACAGCAGAACTCCTTGAATACCCAATGGGCTCTACAGACACGCGCCCAGGATAACGACATCTACAAACTGCTGCTTAGCGGTTTGATCTCTTAACCAGGGGTGAGCCCATGTTGTTTGATACTCCCGATGTGACGGAGACAGATGAAGAGCGCCTTCGACGCCAACTCCTGGAGGGTGGCGTTAATTCGCTGGCGGCTGATGCTTTCATGAAAAGCCCCGCCGCGGCGGTTCATCTGGCTACTGGCGGCCCCGTCTACGGCAACATCAACCCGATGGCTGTCGACATGTATCAGAAGGCCAGCCCAGGCCTGGAAGCCCCTGGCGTCCTCCCGATGGCGCTGGACATCTACAACAAGGCACAGTCGAAAGACTACCATCCGCTTACTGCTGGCCTGGAGTTGAACGCCACTGCCACGCCAGCCCCTACGTTCAACCCCACAGCCAACATCATGGGGCCAGCGAACCCGTACGCAGGGATCATGGGACCGCCGCAACCCACCGACGAAGATTACCGGAATCTTCCCATTGGCACGATGCTCGGCAATAGTCGTGTCAGTGGTGGTGGCGCGATCGTGAACGACGGGTTTAATGCATCCGGTAATCTGATCGGCACGAACAGCCCGAATCCAACGGAGTATTCCGGCCCCGGTGCCGGGTATGCCAGGATGCCGAGCGTAGGCGATTCCAGGTACGGCGCGCAGATCAACCTTGCAGCAGCGATCGACGATGCCAATGCAGCCAAGTTGTACGCTCCACAAATGGCGCTGGCTCACAAGTACGCGATGGCGAAGCAGGATGCTCTACTGGCTGGCCAGATGGCGCAAACCCTGGTGGCTACAGGGAACAAGCCGAACGGAAAAGAGAAGGCCATCAACGATGGCCTGAAGATCATCGGGGATCCCAAGATCCCTAACAGCGTAGCTGACGCCAAGATTCAGGAAATGGCCAACGCTGGGGATATGGACTCAAAGTCGGCTAACTTTGCCCGTATGGAACGGAACTTGAGTGCCAGCCTGGACGGTAAGACATTCGTTCCGATTACTGGAACTAATAACAAAACCGGCGAGTTCAATTTGAAAGAGATTGTGACGAAGGTTCCAACTGATATTCCAGCGGAAGATGTGCAGGAATTCCTTGCGCAGAAGCGTGGTATAGACATTAATAAAGTGAAGACGAGGTACATCCAATTACTTGAGAAAGGCTCTGGTCGTAATTGGGATCCATCTTACAACCCAAACGACTGGCTACGTAAAGATGTCAGTACCTTTAACATCAACAACCTGACTGGCGACGACAAGACCGAATACGAAGGCATCCTGCGGTTGTTTGGCAGAAGGAAGTAACGAGGGCTGGCGATGGCTCTGGAAGATTACCTATTCAATCCTGGTCAGCAGGCACCCGAGCAAGAAGAATCCTTGCTCGGTGACATTGCGCATATGGCCTGGACGCCGGTCGGTATGCTCCTGGATGCCCTCGGCAAGCCCGGCCGGGCGGTTCGTGGAGCCCTGGCCGGTCGCTTTGACGAGCTCGCCAACCTGGTTCCCTTCTCTGATTCGCTCCACCTTACCGACCCGAACAGGGCGGTGTCAGGCCGCGATCTGAACCGCATGTATGGCCTGGCGGACGGGGAAGATACATGGGCTAACTGGTTTGGCGGGCTCGGCACGGAAATCCTGACCGACCCTCTCAACCTCATCACGTTAGGAACAACTCATTCGCTGACTGCTGCCGGCAGAGCAGCCAAGATGGGAATCAACGGCGCTACCCTGGCCGATACTGCAGCGGGAAGGATTGCAGCCGAGCAAGCAGGTCTGGCCGGTATTCGTTCTCCCTGGTTCTATGATGCCATCGCCAGCAGGATCGGCCTGCCCACCGGCAACATCCCCCTGTTCACTGGCGAGGCGAGTGAGAAGTTCGCCAACGCCGCCGGCCAGGGGTTGGATGCCCTGACTCGCAAGGTGCCCTACGTATCGCCAGTCGTGGCCAAACTTCGATCGATGTTTGAGTACGGCACTGGTGTCAGCCAGTCTCCTGAGACGGTAGCGGGGTTCTCCGGTGTGGTTCCCAGGGCTGAACTGGAAGCCAGGAAGCTGGCTTACCCGTTTGGCATGGAGGCTACCGACAGAGGTAATGCCCTGGTCGAGCAGCTACTACAGCGAGGCATGCCACTGAAGGATGCACAAAAGCACGCAGGCGATTTGGTTACTGCTGCTGTGGAAAATGCGCAGCCAGCGTACACCGGTTTGGGAGCGGTACACCCTGATCTGTTGGAACTGGCAGAGCAGGCTGCTAACCCGATCAGGCAGGGACAGAAGCTCTTACGTGATCACCAGAGAGCGCTTGGCCTTGACATTGAACAGAACTTGAACCCGTTTGAACTGGACTACCTGCATCGTCAGATTGCCAGCGGCGGCGTCTCGAGGAACTCCGCAGTCAAAAGCCGCGTGATTCCTGAAGAACTGCTACCAGGTGGTGCAGTTCAAGCTAATCAATTGGCGTCCGATCCTGTCTTTGCCGGTTATGCGGCCAAGCCGTTCCCGAAAGATTTACCACTTGAGCAACTGCGTGCAGCAGTAGAACACAGGCAATCATGGGCGGCTGAACATATCTCCGACCTTGCCATCAAAGCCCGCGATGCTCAGTATCACGCGATCAATGCCCCCATTCCTGAACGGCTGGCGGATGAGGCACTGAGGTCAAAGTCAAAAGACTTTGCTCGCTTCTTGTCGGAGATGGATCCGGAGCAAGTGGCCAGTGGTGTCGGTCTGTACCGTAATGACCCGCTTGGGTCGTTCCTCGAGTACACGGAGAATGCTGCTGCCAAGGCTGGCGTAGCCAAGGGAGCGCTGAACACGCTTGCGCGCGAGGCACAGCCTGTCACGATGGGCAATTCGCGTGGCCGGTTTCCGATGACGGAAGAGGAAGCGATCGCACGAAGGGGAATCGCGGAAGATCCCACCGGGTTCATGAACCTGGATGAAGCGATGACGAAGCTTGGCCTGACGGCCAGGGAAACCCTGCCCGAAGTGCATGGCTTCCCCGCTGCCCAGGTTCAACCCACCCTGGTAGAATCGGGCGGCAAGAAGACGCTGGCTGAGATGCTCGGGCTTCCCACCAATGGGGCAGTGGACCAGGTGGATATCCGCAAAGCGTTGCAGGATAAGATCATCTCCAACAAGGTGGTGAATAACCTGGAGAAAGAGTTCGCCCCGCTCGGCAAGACTCCTTCTTATGGCTTGGGTGCCACCGCGGAGAAGGTAACCAGCGCTGCCCGAGCAGCCTTTACCACCCCATGGCCGGCGTTCCACGTGCGAAACACTTACGAAGGTGCCATCCAGCAGATGTTGGGCGGTGGCTTCTCGCCCCAGGCATGGGCGGATCTGAGCGCGTATCGGGCTGGAACCTTAGACCCCATCAAAGACGCGGCCAAGATTGCCGAGATGTCGAAATATGTGAACGAGGGCTTTAATGCCAACGCTTTCGGGCGTGGTCAGGCTTTCGCCCAGCTGGGTAAGTCGGCGGTCAACCTGCAAACTGCCTCGGTGAACCCCCTGGTGCAGCAGACAGGCAAATCGACCGGCCAGGCCGTCAAAGATTACCTGAAGAACTTCGGTCCCAAGGCGGCTGCGGAGAGAGGTGAGAGTTATTTAAGCGCTAACCCGTTCCGCATCTTCTCCAAACCCGAGGAGTCTGCATTCCTCCAGGCAGGAAACAAAGTCCACAACGATGTAGATACCCTGGTGCGTGGCTCGCAGTACACTGCCCTGCGCCGCCAGGGGTATGAGCCCCATGCTGCTGCTGATGTGGTCATGCGTAGCCAGATGGATTACTCCAAACTGACGCCTACGGAACGGCTGCTTCGCCAACTCATCCCCTTCTATTCGTTCTCCAAGCAGAACATGGTCCGCCTGGCAGACCAGTTGGGCGACCCTGGTGCCATCACCTCCCTGCTTCGTGCCACTGCCAGCGCTCGCGGCGAGGATGTTATCCCCAATTACGTTTCTCCAGGCTCGGCGGTCCCCATCCCAGGAGCCGAAGAGGGCTCGCAGCGGTATCTATCCGGCCTGTCCATGCCGTTCGATGATGAAGTCTTGGGGGGTGTCCTGGCTCTGGCTTCCGGCAGGCCGCGTGATGCTGCCCGACGCATGCTATCCGCTTCGGATCCCATCACGAAACTGATTACCGCACTCGGCACGAACACGCAGATCTATTCAGGCCGCAGCCTGGATGAAGTCACACCTTCCCCAATAACCTCATTGGGCGGTCTGCTTTCCAACGGGACGGCCAATGTCGTGGGCGAGGCGCTCGGAGCTTCCCCGCTCGGTCGCCTGCTGTCGACGGCCAACAGTGCTGTGAATGGGCGTGATCAGAATATCCTTCTCAAGCTCCTGACCGGTATCAAGACTACCGATGTCGATACCGACATGGCCAGGAACGTAGCGGCCCGGGATGCTCTCGAGGCGGCTCTCAAGCGGACGGGCATGGTCGGGGTGGCCAATACCATCTACGCCAAGGATGAATTCCACGACCCTGCCAACCAGCCAGAAGAGTTAAAACAGATGCTCGCCATGATGAAGATGCTGCAGGATCAAGCCCGAGCAGCCAAGGCCGCAAGGCTTAATCAGTTGCCAACCCCCTGAGTTTTGGTATTATCACCTGAGTCGTAAGGAGATTGAGCATGCCATCGTACACCCCCGCACAATTCAATGCAGCAGAACGCGCTACCATCCGCAATGCTCTCGGCAATCAGCAGATTGCGGATCGGTTAATTGACAAACTGGATGGCACCGGCAAAGTGGGAACCAAGGGTACTGGCTCAGCCATTACCGTTAGCGAGCAGAGTGCGGGGCATGTCCATGTCACGAAGATCACGCTGAATGCCCTTGCGGTATCCATGGTCGACGGAACCACGAACGGTTCGATCGGAAGCAAGAAGATTTACACCTTCCCTTCCGGCCTTATCAAGATGCTGTCGGCCAGGACGAACCTCACCGTCTCGACGACCACCGGCATCGGTGCCAGCGCTGCCCTCAAGCACTCCGTGGGCTCGGCTGCTGCTGCCACTAATGACACGCTCAGCCTGACCAAAGCCAACATCATCCCTTCCACCAGCACCACCCTTTCTTCCCAGGCTGGTTCTCCGAAGGGTAAGTCTGCTGCTACTGCCATCACTGCGTTGACCGACAATTCGGGCGGTACTTCCAGCAATACCATTGCTGCACAGACTGGCTCCTACGTCCAGGCTACTCAGCAGAACACGATCGCTTCAATCGCTGCAAAGATCAACGAAATCATTGCTCGCATTACGCTCAATGGTGAGTCGATGGATTCCCTGCTGGATGGGCTCTCGTCTGCTGTTGATGTGTATTTGAACTTTGGTGTTGCCGATGCTGATAGTTCCGGCAATGCTACTGTGACCGTCTCAGGTACGATCTACCTGGTGTGGGAATGGGGCGGTGAGTAAAAAGTAGGCGCGTTGCCTTGAGTGCGATAACAGCCCATCAGTCGAAAGATTGATGGGCTGTTATTGTTTAATAACGGCTGTGCATCTCGCCACCCCAATCGGTGGAAGCTACCTTCAGATCTTCGATGATCATGTTGGCCAGGACGCGGCGCTCAGCACCGTCGAGCGCCTCCGTCAGTTCGTGGAAGTGCTTGACCATATCCATCCTGATGCGGTCAAGCCGGTCGATAGAGGTGCGATTCGCCACCCTGGTATCTACCGGTACAGTTGGTCTGTACGTTGGCTTCTTCGGGGTTGCTGCTGAGTCTGCCATGACTAGGTTGCTCCTGGTTTCTTGGGGTAAGCTAATTCATCATTAACATCGACGCCGGGGGAGATTCCCATGATGGCGACGGTGCCTCCATCAAACGTGAACACTCCCATGGGTTTATCGGAACTCTTGGATTTGTGAACTACAGAGTACAGCACATGCCCATACTCGCCTTTGATGGAACAGCCGATCATGTTCCGGAGATAGTCGGTGTTGAACAGGTAGTGGTCGCCGTTGTACGGTAGCCACACACTTGATTTCCCGAGTTCAATGACCATCTCGTAGCCATTCTCGTTGCATTCGTCGCACCCTTGGGCTAGGCACATGTCGCACCAGGACCGGGTAAAGAGAGGTTCAGGGATCTTCCTGATGTTCAGCATGATCCCAGGCTGTTCGATCGCAACCAGGATCTCGTCGATAGTGGCTTTCACGTTGGGCACTGCCAGGGTGGGGCAGGTCACCGCCCAGGCATCCTTGGTGATGCACATGGCTTTACCATCGGTGGCACACTGGAACCCATGGTGGTAGTCGATGAAAGGCGCACTCATCCCAGGGTAACGGGGATGGATAAAGTTCCGCTCGGTGAACTTCCACAGCAGTTCAGTGCAGAACCAGCCCTTGTCATCCATCGTTAATCCTCCAGGTGAGCAAACATCCCGAACTCTTGGGAGCGAATCCGCTTAACCTTCTTCTCTGCCAGGTCAGCGTATTCGCTGGATAACTCAATACAGACTGCATCCCGTTCAAGCCGATCGGCAGTGATGCCGGTCGTCGCCATACCTCCGAATGGATCCAGAACGCGGCACTTCACTATCTCGACAGCACACTCGCAGGATGGCTTCTGACCCTCTTCCTCCACCACGGTCGTATGCCGTAGCGGATCCCTGTTGCCGGCAATGCTGCCTGCATGACCCTGGTAGGGCGATTCGGCATCCAGGACAATAGCCTTTTTCTCAGCCCTCCCCTCATGAGTATGCAGGCCGATGGAAGTATGAGGCCCGGGACGGGTATCCCACCCGGCCGGCACTTTGGTCTTGAGCCCAGGGCGGGTAGCCACACGGTTCCGCTTGAGGATCTTGACGATAGGGGCTCCGCATGTGGCACAACACCCATAGACCGATGACCCTGCCTTGATCATCTTGGCCACCAGCTTCGTCGGCCAGCAGGCGTAATGCTTCTCTTTGGTTGGCTCCGAGCTAAGATGCCACACAGAACGAGGGTTGCGGGTGAGCGTCAGGCCTGTCGTCTTCGACATGAAGTCGTTGTTGTTCTTCACGCGGTTCTTGGATGTCTTGCCTGCGGTATCAGATTTGGGAGTAGTCCCCTTGCCTCGAGAGTGAGCGCCGCCGGTCGTGGGTTCCATGATGGCATGCTGATCGTAGAAGTAACGCTTCTGCTTGCTGAAGACGAGAACGATCTCATGCGAGGTAGTCGTCCGGTCGGTGACACTGGAAGGCATGGGGGATTTCTTTGACCAGATCACTTCATCCCGCCAGTACCAACCATCAGCTTGCATGGCGAAGGCGAACCGCCAGGGAACCCCGAGGCGGTCTTTCGGCTTCAGCGCCGCCGGCGTATGCCTGATTACTTTGGCAGAATGTTGAGCCACTCCGTTTTTGGATACTGAAGCAGAGTCGTAATCCTTCCTGCCTCCTGAACTGTAGCCATCCCCCAGGTTAACCCACAGCGTACCGTCTTCCCGCAGCGTGGGCTTCAGCATGCGGAAGCAGTAGACCAGGTGGCCGATGAACATCTCGAGGGTGGGTTCTTGCCCCAACTCGCAAGCATGAGGCGGGATGGTGATTAGTGGCATGCCAGGCATCGGGGAGTAGGAAACCTCCGGCCACTTGACCGGCTTCGTACCGTAGTCGCGGAGAAGCCAGTAAGGGGGAGAGGTGCAGATGCAATGGAACCAGTTGTGAGGCAGCGTTTTCGCCACCTCACAGCAGTTGCCATGCTTGATGGTGACGCTCAAGAGATGCCTGCCTGTGTGAATATTAATTCAATCATGCCAAGGCAGTCTTGCAGTCCTCGCCTGTGGCCTTCTAAGCTCTTGGAGTTATCCCCTGCACCTCTAGCAAGTTGATATGAAATCTCCCCAATCGTGTTCTTCGTCGACTCTTCCCATTTCTTAATCCCGTCAGTTAATAACTTGAGGCGCGTCTCTGGCAGAAGAACTGGGTTGAATCGGCAATTATAGATGCAGTCCGTGATGACCAGCCCTTCCCATCTAGCGGTGGTCGCATCGCGCAAATAACTCAGACGATTGTCAACCCATGCAATCGGAGAATTAAAATTAGACCCGATCAGGTGGACGCCTGGATGTTCCCTAGCGTAGTAGATGGCTTCACTGAATGTCATCGACACGGCGTTTACTCCTTGAGATATTCAATGTTGAGGTAGCTCATGTACTTGGCGTTCTGCAGCATATCTATCTTGCAGCCCGTACAGCAGTACACGACCCTGGTTGCCTTCACTGGCTCGCGGCGTCCGCGAATGTGAAGGATGAAGTCGGCGTAGTTGTTGCACCCCCATGCGGCGGTGCAACGAAGTTTGCGATTGAGCCTGAGTAGTCGGCGAAGCCATCGGAAGTTAAGCAGCTTCTGAATCATTGCGTTCATCGGGCTCCCTCATGAAAGGTTCTAGCTCCTCCCGCCGTATGGGTATACTGGAAGGAGCATCGATGCCAATCCGAACGCTGTCTTTACGCAGCGAGACAACCGTAATCGCAATGTTGTCGCCGACAATGATTCTCTGCCTCTCCCGTCGTGTCAGCACCAGCATCGTACTCTCCTTCCGTGAAGATGTTGCCGAACATGGCCTGAGCATGGGCCAGGGAACGGAACTCGTAGGCGATGGCTTCCATCTTGTTCACCCTGGCAAACTCGTAGGCGTCTCGGTAGTAGTCCCAGACGGGAACCTTCCCGTCTTTATCCATGAACAACACATCAACGCCTTTGTCGTTCCTGACAATCAGCGCACACATGACATTACTCCTTGGGAGTTTCTTCCTCGTCGTCATCTTCATCATCGACAAACTTGCCGGCGCTTTGTTCATACAGTTCTGCTAAACAGGCGTCGGCATCTTCGGACTTGCTGATGGCACCGTTCGCCAACGGGCAAGCCTGGTTGAACCAGATCGTCCAGGCCTGGAGGTCAACCTCTTTGGCTGACAGGCTGGGGCTGATCTCCTGGATGGCTCGCGCCAGTTTTGCCCACGGTGAACGCTTTACAATTCGCTTGGCCATGATTCATTCCCTTGGATACCACGCTAGGGTAGGGTGTTGCAGAACGACATCGTCACGAAGAAAGGAGTGTGACACACCCTGCCAGCAACAAGCCGGCTAAGCCTAGCGTGGTGAAGGAATGGTACAGAAAGGAAACAACAATGTCAACACAAAGCGTCCACTATTTGGATGATTCTTCCGAAGAGTTCGGCGCACTGCGGGACGACTGAGTTGCCGAGGGCTTTGAGTTCTTCCCGTCGCCGGCGGGCTTCGATCTTGACGCGGTTCTTTTTCCACCACGCTTTCGCCCTTCGACGATCAACTCGAGGATCTCTTGATCGGAGGTGTTCAACCACCCACTCGGGAACCCCATGAGTTGGGCTACCCAATCGGGATTCAGGCGTAATGACTCGCGGGGCTTCCCATGGGTGCTGCCGTTCTCCAGGTCGGGTTGGCCACTGGTAGCCCGATTGCACAGCCTGACCTGATGCCCCTTCTCCTTGCGTTCCTCCTCGGTTTGTGCATTCCACTTGTCCGCGTCCGAACTGTTCGGCGTCGGCCACAGTGCAATGTCTTTCAGGTCTTGTCGATAGTTGCCCGCCTTGTCCTCGTCCCGCTTGTGATCCTTCTTCATGCGTGGCTTGGACGGAGCCTTGGCATCGGTTGCTTGCGGCGTCGACCAATCCTGTAGCACTTCCTTGCTCAGTGCCATCCCGTTGTCCTGGCTGTTCTGCTGACACCTTTCGTCGGCTCGAGGTGTTGCCCACCCTTGTCTTACCTGCCCTGGCAGGCAAAGGATTTCCTTCCCCTTGCTGGTCTGATACTCCCTTAGTGTTGCGTCGACCACGCTTGGCGTTGCCCACAGGGGGTGGTGTCTCAGCTGGGGAGTGTGGCCCGGGTTGCATTCCCCGATGTTCTTCCAGTCGTTGGCGTCGGGCGTCGGCCAGTTCTGCTGATCGACTTTCCCACGTAAGTTGATGCCATGCCCACGTTCCAATACGCTCTTGCAATTCCCGTTCGACCCTTGATCGGACGTGGCCGATGTTGGAGTAGGCCAGGATCCAGCAGCGTTTCCGCTTGTGAGGAGCGCCAACGTCTTCAGCACCCACCATGAGTACCCAACACCCGTAGCCTTCTCTTTCCAGATCGGCTTGCACTTGCGAAAGGATTGTATTTCTAATGCCAGGCACGTTCTCAAATAGACACCAACGGGGTCTAAAAAGTCGAACAAGCCTGATGAACTCTGGCCAAAGATTCCGGTCATCCTCTTCTCCTTCCATGTTCCCTGCCACGGAGTGGGGCTGACAGGGAAATCCTCCGCAGAGCATGTCGAGTGAATGCTCCACGGTGATGATGTCGCGGGTGTAACTGTAACGAGGGATGGCCGGCCAGTGCCGGCCAAGGATGATATTGCAGAAGGGGTCAGGCTCGCACTGGAATACGCATTGCATTCCAGTGCGGTCTAAACCCAGGTCGATGCCACCGATGCCGGTGCAGAGGGAGCCATACCTCATGGTGCCTCGCATCTGCCAGGAAGGAACCCGGCACGCTTAGCGATATCCCATGCAAGGTTGGTCAGGTCGGTTTGCTTCTGGCTGCTTGGGTCGTACTCCATCCCCAACTTTTCCATGGCGTCGAGCATGGCTTGATTGGGGTCGCAGTATTCATGGGTAGCACAGCAGGCCTGATCACCGTCCCGATTCTTCTCGGTGATCTCATGGAACTCTTTGTCGGTCAGCCATGTACGCAGGACGCGGCTGAACTCGGCGGCAAGTTGTCTCGCGGTAGGCATGGGCATCATACTCCAGTGGTCTGTGATCGTTGGGCGTGGAACTCCGTGGCGGTCATGCTGCCTTTCCGGTTGTTGCATGGACTGCATGCAAAAGCCCAGTTAGCAGGGTTGTCGATACCGCCTCGAGAGTAGGGGACAATATGGTCAATCGTTCCATCTTTGAACGAGATAGAGTTGTGGCAGTAAGCGCACCGGCCATTCTGCTCGCCATAGATCCGCATCATGATGAACTTCTGATCGGAGACGCTATATGCATTCTTGTAGTAGGCCGAGGGAGGGATGTAGGTGGCAGCCTGGAAAGCTTCCATCACATCCCTGGTGTGGGAGAAGTTACGGCGAACCATCTGCCTGGTGAACGGGTGGACGAAGGGCTCGCCGCGGCGAACGCAATAGCGGTGATACTTCTTGATCTCCGACTTCACACTGGTGGGGTGAGCTCCCACCAGTAGTTCGACGATCACTCCCTTCCCGATGATGTGGTAGGTAGTGTTGTCTTTTTCGTAGGGACAATTGACAACGAGTCCCAGCGGCTCGGCGAATGCCGTCAACTCGTCGTAGTTGTAAGCAGGGGTAGCAGCCATGACATCCTTTAGGTTGCACGTGGTTGTTTGCTTCGGAAGGCAGCAATCTTGTTCCGTAGCATGGTGAGCCGGTCGTAACTGGTGGCCGACGCTTCAATCGGTTTGTACTTGGCGGCAACTTCCGTCTTTATATTGTCGGCTAAACGGCGAGCTACCGTCAAGGCGACATCATCATCAACGGATTCATCAGCCAACCCACCATCGGAGAACTTGCCTTCGATCGCTTCCGCCGCGACCAGCTTCGCCGCCATCACACCGACGGCAGTCTGCTGCGCCGAGTCACCGTAGTAGAAGTAGACAGTCTTGCATGCCTCCTTCTGCCCGATACGCCATGCACGCTTGCTGGCCTGCCTCAGCACATTCAACTTGAAGCCGGTCGAGTACCACAGCAGGGTAGGGAAGTTGAACCCCGGTCCAAACAGTTCAAGCCCTGTCTGAACCAACTCGGGGTGACACAGCCCGACATCCGCTGCGGGACAGTTCTTTCGGAGCCAATCAATCCTGGTGGAAGGTTTGACCGTGGCCTTGAGTGAGGCGACTGTCAGGCCATTCGCTATCAGGATCTCTTGCAGGCGGTCCCGCGTGTCATCGCGGACGGAGAACACCCAGCACTTGCGGCGTTGGGCTTTCTCGGCCTTGATGTAAGCGATCAGCTCTTTCTCTTTGGGATAGATGGTAGAGCGATCGAGGTTGGGGGGTTGATAGACGAGGGTAAAGTTGTTGTCGAGCGTGTACCCGACAGCCTTGCGGCCATAGGGCACGTCCGGCCAGGTCATGAACGCCTCGAGCATGGGGCCCATCAGCTTCATGGCGATACCAGGGGAGTTGACATACAGGCTTCTGAATGCCGACAAGCATTCGGTCTGCATCTGTAGGTACTCGGCCTGCATGGTTGGATCCATGTCGATCCTGACCGTCTCTTCGTGATAGCTCGGCAACTCGGTCGCCATCTCGGGCAAGCTCATGAAGATGGTGTGGTTGGCGATGAAGTCAGGGTAGAGGTGAGGCATGATCCCAGGTTTGATATCCTGAGTCGATGACTTGGATGAACCGGTCCCCGACTTACGTTTCGTCCCTCCGTGGCTGCTACGTACCACCGTCTGGATGCGACCATACCGCTTGCCGAACGGGATCTCATCCTTCCAGCCGAACCCCATAGCCAGGAACTTCTTGGCCAGCTTCCGGAACAGCATCGGTCTGATGTCCTCAGACTTGCCGGCCAGGAGAGTACCGGTCATGAAGATGCTATGCGGCGTCTCGGTCGCAAACTTCAGGGCACAGTGACCATCCATGGAATCGTTGCCCTTGGATTCGTGGCACTCATCGCGGATGAAGTAATCAAAGAGCCTGCATCCTCGGCTCTTGATGTACTGGTGAGGGGATATCTTGTGGTTCTTCTGCTGCCACAGTGGTTCCCCGCATGGCCGCAAGTCTCTCCCGCATTGCGTCTTCTCGCCGTCGCGGATGAGTGTGCCCGGGCACGTTTCCAGATCGTGATGGTAGGACACACCACAGTCTTTGCACCATTTACCGGTACACTTCAGCCATCCGTCTTCGATGTTCGCCTCCGTCGCCGGTAATCCTTTCTTGTTGAATGCCATGTACCCGCAGCGGGGGCAGCAGTGGGCTTGGATCTTCACCATGGAATGCAACTCTTCTGAATAGATCTCCTTCGTTTTAATGTTGGTGGCACAGCGTTTGGTGTACCCCAGCTTGGCGGTTGTCATGGCCATGATGTACCAGACAGCACCGGCCGGGGGAGGGGCGTACCGCAACTGCAGGAACTGCCTCCAGTCTTCGATGATGGTGGCCTGGACGCCACCGCCCAGGAACTTATGGATTTCCTCCCGCCACTTCGTGATAAGGTGAGGCGGACAGATGACGAGGGCACGGTAGGGGTTGCCGTTGGCATGACAGTGGGTCGCGGCGATGCCTTGTGGGGTGTTGTGGGTAACGATATAATCGTCCGTGATGTAAAGTTGGTCTTTTGAGTCAAGCCGGATGCATGTGCAATGGTAGTTGCCTTCTGCTTCCACCCTCGTAATCCCCCTAGTTGGGTGGTATTTGGTTCTCGGCTTGTACCTTTCTGCCTTCCTGCTGAGCCTGAACGGAGTGATTTCATTAGGCAAACAGATCATAATTCGGTATGAGGTTAGTCCTGTCTTCTTTGCTCCCTTGTAAGTGTAAGTTGGTGTCTTGGCGACCATAGTGGCAACGCCGCCGAGCGATTGAACTAGAGCAATGACATCCACGCCCAGTTGTTTGGATGCCGTTGAGTATTCAATGGTGTTGCCACCACGTTCTACAGACCCATCGGAATCCAGAAGCCCTTGGAGTAGCGACTCGCGGCAAGCAGGGGTTACCGTGAATAGTTTTCGTGGAATGTGTTTGCCGTAGGAATGACGCCCCATTAGCCCGATGGCAGTGAGCGCGTCTTTGAAATGGTTAGTTACCCCAGGCCTTTCATGTGTGATGGAATACTCAATGGTGTCGCCTGTCTTCTTCTTGAGGATGACGCCACCATCTATAAAGTTGGAAACCATTTCCGATATTCTCCCCACCGATTCTTCGTCAGGGATTGTTACTCGGACTGAACTGCCTGTCAGACACCCATTGCCTATTAAATATCCAAGCAGGTACGGGTTGATTGATCCACCGCTGTGCTTCCCATAAGTAGGCTTGGTGATGGGGATGTAGTATTTCAGGTTGCCGTTCTTCTCTTTGATCCCTGATGCGATTAACTCCCCTAAAGATCTAACCGTCATCGGTTTACCGGTGTGTTTCCTGGTAGGCGTGTTCACTGCCCACAGGTGTTCGCTGCAGCACAGCGTTGACGACCCGTCCGTGAACGTGACTCTCATTACCTCCTTTGTCCCTTGTGGAAATACGCCTGTGACGGTAGCTCTCCCCCCATCTGGCGTGCATACGATGTGCCCTCGCTTTATTTCCCCGATGGGAATCCATCCAGAAGGCGTTAGTACTTTGCAATGGTTGGCTTGCGCCTTCCCGGTCCCCATGTTGCATCCCAGGATGAGCAATCCTGATTCGGACAGTTCTTTCACACCACCGGTAACAGCGTGCTTCTGTTTCTCCAGGAGAGGGGTTGCCATCTTCGCCAGTAGCGGATGGTTGGGTTGGGTAAGGGGATCATGGAGGGGCTCGGCGTGTTGGGCTACCTTCTTCGCCAGCCCTGCCGAGAACTTCTCAACATAGGATTCGATCGATGTAATCTCGGTTATCGGATTCATGTCAACCTTTCTGGCAGTGGTTGCGAGGTAGGGGCGGGGGTGAACTGGTCGCCATTGGCCACGTTTAACGCGGCGCAGATGGCGTTAGCGTCTGCTTCTTCAAAGCATTCGCACATGATTTTGTGGCACAACAGTTGCCCCGATCCGCCGTATTCACCGATAGACTTGTCAGAGACGGTGAATCGGAAACAACAATGCCCAGTTCTGGAACCAGAGATAACTTCGTACCTCACTTCGCCTCCTTCACTTTGACAAGTGCATTGTTGGTGATGCGTAAGAAGATGAGGTGAGCCAGGCGGTCAGCCAGGGTGCGGATGACAGAGCTAATCTCGAGATCGTTTTCGTTCCTGCCCCTGAAGGCACTTTCGTGCAGAGTCCTGAATACTCTGACCGTGAAATCGTCAACCTCTGCCCTGGTTGGTTCTTCCGGTAGTGGTGTGACTTCATGCCTGAACGCTACTGCAGCGTCGTAGAACGCTCGGCGTGGGGCTGAGTAGTATGTCCGTGGGTGACTGTAGTCAGCCAGGAAAGACTTGGCTCTCTTCTCGGGATCTTCCATGATGTTGACGGCCAGGCGATCCTTGAGGATGTCATCCAAGGCAGAGACGGCACGCTCTTTCTCCTGGTGGACAGCCCATGCCTTATCGATAGCCTCTACCATCTTCTGTTCAGCAAACAAGGCATGGACTGCTGCATCCTTGGCCTTCTGCTGAAGGATGCTTTCGTACGAACGCCGGCGTTTGGCTTTGGCTCGGCGGAATTTCTTCGGGTGCATATCACTTGCCTTTCTTGATTTCTTGGAGATCGGTGGTGTTAACATTCTCGGCGAGTTCGGTCATGACTTCATCAGGTGGTATCTTGCGTACTATTGAGACATACCTGACCAACTGGACGAGGTGCATCATGAGTGAGTCATCATTGTCGTTGAGAGTTGAGAAAGTGGAACCGTCCCCGCC
>ERZ869921.320-NODE-320-length-32646-cov-20.563806_pt1 | contig 32646 bp, 50 predicted proteins | sample MGYA00579310_ERZ869921 | MGnify/ENA primary metagenome ERZ869921 (study PRJEB32216, sample SAMN09231816) | wastewater metagenome | place: USA: Maryland | collected 2016-06-21 | study: EMG produced TPA metagenomics assembly of the PRJNA472060 data set (Reclaimed... | reverse complement strand
TAGATGCCATTATTGGCACTCCTGAGCATGAGCAATTTATGCAAATGTTAAAAGGCTCTATGACAAGAAAACAAGATGTTCAGGTTTATCCCGATGGATATAATCAACCAGATTATCAGGGTGAAAAACTAAATCCAATTTGGGAAGAAGTTGAGGATTTATCAATCATTCAACGCTTTGGATTTACTAAGGCTGATTTAGTATAAAGGTCTATATGTTTATTATTGATTGGGTATTTGACAAGATGGGTTACACCAAAAAAACTACGGTGCAATTTACCATCACTCCATTTGAATTTGATGTGCCAAAAATTACAGCAAAGAAAGCGCCAGCCAAAAAGGTAGCGGGTAAAAAGGCGGCGCCCAGAAAGCGGCGGTTAGGATGATGGCAGAGTATGGTGACAACAATCAGGAACAAGCGGTTGAAATAGCGCTCCTCCGCAGAGATTTAGAGTCATTACAAACGGATGTCAAAGAGTTAAATAAAGAGATTAAGTCTTTGGTGTCTGCTTGGAATACGGCAACTGGTCTTGTTGCTTTCGTTAAATATGCGGCCGCGGCTGTGACTGCTATTGGTGTGATCTGGTTTGCATTCAAAGAGTTTTTTCAGAGATAAGGTGAGCTGATATGGGCGTGTTTAATGAAGTCGATCAGGAGTTAATCAAGGTTGCCAATGGCCAGATAGATGGCTTTGGTCATCAAGTGCGCCATGTGTTTGGCTATAACCCTGATGTCGATTCTGCCGCAGAGGAAACTGTCTGGACTCATGGCGGCCTGTATGTCCACGCCGCATCTCCGACAGTAATGACGGTGAGCTCATCGAGTGCTAACGATACATCTGCTGGCACAGGAGCTCGGACTGTTTACATCCTTGGTATCAACTCAACGGGTGGCGAGGTCAGCGAGACAGTTACCCTTAATGGTCAGACCGCAGTAAACACTACGCATACCTACACCGAGATACAGTCAGCCAGGGTTATGTCGGTTGGCTCTGGTGGAGTAAACGCTGGTGACATCTATATCGGCACAGGCACAGTGACTAGCGGTGTGCCAGCCAATGTTTATGGCCATATCCTGACTGGACAGAACGAGTCTCTCATGGGCCATATCACCATCCCCGCTGGCTATGTTGGCTATCTGATGGCTGGCAATATGTCATCAGGCGCAACTCAGGCTGGCAAGAATATCACTGGCCGTCTGAAATACCGCAGTCCAGAGGGCATCAGTTACAGCTCTGCCATTGTGACTTTCTCAAGTGGCGTAACTCCGTTTCAGTTTGACTATCCGATTGCCCTACCCGCTGGCTCTTGCATTACAGCGACCGTTAAATCAACCACTGACAACGAGATTGTCTCGTCTTATTTTCAAGTCCTTTTAGTTAAACAATGATTGAGACACTGCTAGGCTCTTTGTTTGGCGGCATTTTTCGCATCGTGCCAGAGGTGCTAAAGCTCTGGGATGCTAAGAATGAGCGAGCCCATGAGCTTGCTATGCTGGACAAAGAGATGGAGTTTGCCAAGGTGCGTGGCGAGATCGCTATGCGTGAGCAAGAGACAAGCATGATGAATAACGAGCTGGTCGCTATGGCTGAGGCGCTCAAAGAGCAAAGCGCCACAGCTCAGGCTGGCGGTAAATGGATAGCCGCTTTCTCTGCGTTGATTCGCCCAGGCGTGACCACTTGGTTTGTTGTGCTTTACTCGCTAGTTAAGATCGCGACCATGCTTGTTGCCTTGCAAGGCGGCGCTGACTGGAAAGATGTCTTGATTAACTCTTGGACTAAAGACGACATGGCCATGCTAATGATGATCCTGACTTTCTGGTTCACTGGCAGAGCCTTTATGCACATCAATAATGGCAAGGGTTGAGCAAGCTCTAGCAATAGCGACAGAGCTGTGCAAAGAGTTTGAGGGCTTTCGCTCCAAGCCCTATATCTGCCCAGCGGGTTATCCAACCATAGGCTATGGCACCGTTTATAAACCTAACGGTTTAAAAGTGACCATGCAAGATCAACCTATAAGTAAAGAATTAGCCGAGGAGTGGCTCATCTCTGAGCTTAGAAATAACTACATGGCTGGCGTGCTACGCACCTCGCCTAAACTTATTGCCCATCCAAAAGCCTTGGGCGCGATCACTGACTTTGCGTATAACCTGGGCGTGCCTCGCTATCGGGCCAGCACATTAAGGCGTAGAGTTGATGCACAGGATTGGGAAGGTGCCGCCACAGAGCTCCACAGATGGGTCTATGGCGGCGGGAGAAAACTGCCAGGCTTAGTCAGGCGGCGCCAGGCTGAGGCTGATCTGCTTTAGCAATCACAGCTCGCATCAAACGCCAGGCGTTATTTTGCGAACAGCCTAAAGACTTAGCCACTTCTCTGGTGGTTGGTGCTCGGCCATGCTCTTTGTGAAACTCCACGATGAGCTTGGCAACCTGAGTCTGTCGGTCAGTCGGCACCTTAACAAGACCCGCAAATGGGATAGGTTCTATCGTCATACCTTGCCCTCCAACTGTGCGAGGCGTTTGCTAAACGCGGCAGTGTGATTGACTCGCTCAATGGTGTCCACCTTATCAAAAATCGGCATATTCACATCTCGCAATTCCTTGAGCTTGTTGAGTCGATCTCGGTTGGGTAGCTTGGTCGCCTTGAGCACTTTGTCTGCCATCTTTTCGTAGGCCTCTGACCAGCTCGGATAGTCTGGGTAATACTCAGAGCCCTTGCCTGGGATGTGCAACTCCCAGTCACCTTTGGTCTTGGCTACTGCCTCAGCGGGTATGTCCTCAGCCATGCTGATAACATGATCCACCTCCTCTGGCTTGCTGATCTCTGAGAGCTGTGCGTTGACCTCATCCAAGTCTGGTGCGGCATAAATAACCTCATCCGTATTTGGATCAACACCGACTGGCAAAGTCACAGGAGCTTTGGGCGCGGCAAGCGCATCCAATGGATTACGCATAGGAGCTTGTCTAAATTGCGAGTTGGCTTTGTCTTGATCTAATTGTCTTTCTGGTGGGTCGTCTGCGGCCTCCTCCACAGTGATGAGACCCTTGAGCACATCAGGGAACGCATCACGCAAAGCAAAGCCTCTGGCACGCATCTGGAGCATCCGCTTGGGATAGGCTTGCCATGGCCCTTGCTTGCCCCATAGACCAGCTCGCTTGGAATCCTCGACTGAGAACTTGGCGGTAACAGGCTGACGGTTTTTGCGGTGGGCTACACAGACTGCAACTGGGTTTGGTGTGCCCTCGCCCTCAAAGTATTCCTCAATCCCCTCGCAAACGGGTGAGGCTTGCACCAATGCCATGGCCGCATCCCCATAGACCGAGGGCTTGCCATTGATGCACGCGATATTTTGCAAGGCTTGGAGTGGCGCGAGACCCAGCTCCTTGCCCCATTGCACAGCAACCAGCACATCCTCTGGTTTGCCTTGATAGGCTTTGGGCACCATGCTTGACTTGGCCAGCATATCGCTAAAGCGCATGGCCTCATCTAAGGTGACAGGGGCAAAGCCCTGTTGGTTAGTGGTGGTTAAGTTCATCTGCTACCTCCTCGTTTAAATGTTGTTTCAAAGTTTCAAAGACAAGATCGACAATGGCATCCACCATTTGTTCTGCCTCGTCAGGTTGACTGTGTGGAACTGCATTTAGGACAGCGGCCACAGCCTTGTCTCTGACCTTATCAATCAATTCATTATTTGGCATTGACTGGGCTCGCTTTCTTAAATGCTTCTTTCCAACGAATTAACTGTTCTTTTTTCCACTCATCACGCAGTTCATAGTTAAATCGCAATACACCTTCGTCTGTTTCACAATAGTAATCAAACGCTTTATTGAGTCCATCATCACTTAACTCTTTTATTTGTGGTGTGGTGTAGAGTGGAATAGCATCAAATCCATTCTCCAGCCAATATGGGTCTGTTTTTATCGGTTCATACTTTCCAATCATTGCTGAAAGCATTTTTCCATTTTTGCACCACGCATACGCTACTGGTTCATTGTTCATTTCAATACCTCTGCTGATTTAAGTTCTCGTGTTTCTCCATCAAAAGTTAGTTTTAGATTTGGATAATTATCTTTGTAGCGAACATTTAAAGTGCTTGCACCTGCTAACATAACAACATCAGGCTTTGGTTCAGGCTTGATGCGGTATTGATAATCCTCATACCAAGACATTTCTTCTCTATCGCCATCTTTCCATTGTTCAATACTTCCATTCCAATATTGAATCTCAGCACCATCAGCCCATGCCTTAATTAGTTCTGCGTGTTTATGTGGTTTCATTTCACTTCCTTTCCATTTCTAAAGTGAACACCGCCAATATTGACAGTTCCCAAAGATTCAATTTTGTCGGCTTCTTGCGCCTTTCTTAGTATTGCATCATTTATGGCTTCTTTTAAATCTGATAGCACATAATCAACCCCTTCCGCATCACCGCCATATTCAACCCAAAGTTCAGCAACGGCTTCTACTAATTTTCTATCTGCGTTGTTCATTTCTCTTGTACCTTTTCTAGTTCGTGCACTCTACTCATTGCCTGTGTTGCCAAGTTGTGCATATCTTTGTATTTACGCTTCCATTCTTCTATTTCAGTTTGTTGTTGGCGTAGCATATCTGCCGATTTGTCAAATAACAATGGGTAGGTGCTTTGAAAAACAACCTTTTCTAATTCATCTGCTAATTCGTAGGCGTTCATTTCTCACTCGCTTTCTTAATCGTTAGGGTTGACTGTCGAATTACATAGGCTGGCTTTGCGGGAACTACTTTCTCAGGTTGGGCCTTATAACTTCTCATGCCCCACTTGATCTGGTAGTCACCAGCAATGGCCATGCCGTTGTCTTTCATCAGCTCCTTGATCTTGGTCTCATGCTCGTCAATCTCTGCTTGCAAGCAAGCGATCTGCTCTTTGTTGGATAGAATTTTTTGAGCCCATTCACCAACAGAATGACCCAGTGGTAATGGCTCCAACTCCTCAACTGCTTTTGGCCAAATCGTGTCAGCATCTTTTGAGTCTTGCGGCGCGTAGTAATCAATGCCGCCAGTCTCTTTCCAAAAATCCAACTTCTTTTGGAATACAGTCGTGGCTCGGTCAATGGCATCTAGCGTGTCCTCATGCGGCGCAAAGAGAAACAGCCTCAGCTCAGTGCCTCCGTATAGCGTGGCGACACATCCCCACTTGGCCTTAACAATATCCATCTGCGCCTGGAGCTGGACTGGGCCGCGCCACAAAGGTGGGCTATCCTCAGCCTTGACCGCGGTCAATTTTGCCTCCAGCACTCCCAGACCATCCAAATTGATCGAATCCTGGCCGACAACATAAATGCCTTTCTCGGTGTCGGTGTAGATCACCTGGCCTGTGCCCATGCCAGTGCCATCCAGACTGCAACAGAGGGGCAAGGCATCGTGAAAACGGGGCTCAGGGTGGTCTAGCACCAGGTCAGCTAATTCGAGCCTCCTAGCGGCCTCCTTGAGGATCAGTGGCTCTAGCTGGTTGCCCCAATCCATCGACTCATTCGAGATGTCTTTACGCTCACCGCCTTGAAGGGCATTGATCGAGTAAAGGAGCTCGTCATTGGCCGACTGATATTTGGACAAACCCATGACCGCTGGCAAGCGGGATGCAGACAGCATGGTGTCAGGTGTGACCTTACTGACCATAGCTGACCTCCATGAGCTTATCTGCGCCCTTGAGGGTGATGACCCAGACCACTGCGGATCGGCCATTGGTGGTCGGTCTGCGTCTGCCTGAGTCGGCGACTAGGCCATGCTTGGTAAGCGTGACGCGAATTGGTCGGTAGCTATCGCCTGAAAGGTCAAGCAAGCCCTGGCCCTCCTCATCCGTAGCGCCGTTGTGATGCAGTGACGCAAACATCTTGAGCGCAACAACTAGCCGACCTGAAAACTTGGGCGCAGTTTTCGCGGCTGAGGCCTTGCTTGTGTCCGAATGAGATTGGTGTGGTGGGTATTCCTGGGTGAAATCAAGGGCGGCTTGCATCATTTGACAGCCTCCTCATTGATGGCCGCCAAGTGGCGGTAGGTTGCCCACTTTTCGATATAGCGTTGATCCTCGCTAGGTGGCTCCCAGCCAAGCCGCTTGAGCGTGGCCACGATATCAGTCTTAGCGGATGGAATGTAAGGCCTGTAAATGTCTCGGATGATGCTCATGCTAGGCCTCCCAGCATCAACACTAAAACAATAAAACTAACCATTGCCAGGCTACCGATCACCTTATCAGTTAAAGTTTCTTCCTTATACATATTGACTCCCTTTGGTTGTGTTAAAGACTACTTTCAAACGCCTTATCAATTAGCTCTGCTTTGCGCTTTGCCACTGATTCTGCTCTGTCTGTGGCTCGTGAGTTGAGCCAGACAATAATTGCGGCCTGGCCAATGACCGATACCAATACAGCAAGGCCTAAAAAAATGGTTGATGTTGCCATTACTTGCACCGTTTGAGTAAGTTGGCCACTTGGCTTGGATGCCATTGGGTATTACCGCGTGGCGTTAATATGCCGCGGGCCTCCAATGCCTCTGCAATATCTCTCAAACTGTTAGCGCCAGTCTTTCGTACGATTTCTCGTACGACTGGGCCAACACGATCCGCATAGCTGTCAGCCTTGGCAATGATTGACTTGAGGCCAACTGCGGCGCCAATCTCAGGATGCGGCGAGCCGAGCTTGATGCCCTGTGCCTTTAATGCACTGAGCGCAGACTTGGTGCGCTCTCCGATTCTGCGACCCTCATACTCTGCAAAGACGGCCATCATTTGTAGGAATGTGCGGTCTGCCTCTGGCATATCAGCGCAAACAAATCTGACATTGGAGTTAAGGAGCTCAGAGATGAACTGCACATCTCTGGCCAGGCGGTCGAGCTTGGCGACTACCAGCGTGGCTTTCTGCTTGCGGCAGAGCTCCAGTGCAGACTTGAGCATGGGGCGGTTTTGCAACTGCTTGCGCGTGCCTGATTCGATCTCAGTGAACTCGCCTACAACCATCCAGTTGCCGCCGTTGAGATAATGCTTAACGGCGTCTTGCTGGGCCTGTAAGCCAAGACCTGACTGGCCTTGGCGATCCGTTGACACGCGGTAGTAAGCGACAAACTTGCCTGTGTGCTGTGTCATTTATAAACCTCCTGTTTCTCGGTGGGTTGATTAAGTGTTGTCAGTATGAGCCTGTGTTTTCATGTTGTCAATAATCCAAAGGGTTATTTTGTATAGGTGTTTTCCCTAAGTCTGACAACATTGTGTATTCAGATAGTTAGGCTTTAAGATTGCACAGTGATATACACCAATGGATTCTGTAAATGAACAAACCAACAATGGTCAGGCTCACGCCCCAGACCAGACAACTATTAGAGCAAGCCTCTAAAGACCAGCGCAGATCAATGGCGAGCCTCATGGAGGAGGCAGTCAAGGTCTATCTCGCGCCCCGCTACGCCCCAGTCAGCGAGCGTCTTAATCGCTTTCTGGGTAGCAAATGAACGGGCGCGGCAAACGAGCCAAAGGAGCTCAAGGCGAGCGCGAGCTCTGCGCCCTACTCTCGGATGCGCTGGGCACCGTAGTCAAGCGCAACCTGGGCCAAGCCAGGGATGGCGAGGATGACATCACCCTCCCCCCTTTTCGGATTGAAGTAAAGCGCCAGGAGACTCTCAAGATCGAGCCCTGGTGTCTCCAGGTCGAGGCCGCTTGTAAGCCTGGCGAGATGCCTGTGGTGGCGTTTAGACGCAATGGCAAGCCCTGGCGGGTGGTGCTCAGGCTTGAGGACTTTATCAAGTTGGCCAGAGAGGAGATCAGTGACAAGGGGCAGTGACATCACGCTCCCTGATGGCCGAGTAGTAAACAGTTACAGCGAGGAATATCGCTGTCACTGCGAGGCAAAGTGGGTGTTTAAGCGGTATCGCAGTAAGAGAACTCGCCAGGAGTATCTAAGCGAGGTGTTTAAAAACCGAGGACAGAAAGGCTATCAACAGCTTTATGACGAGATGATGCGTATTTGGACTCATAAAAAAGAAAGTAATCAATGAGTAGCTGGTTAATCATTCTGACGGGCTTGATCTACGGCTATGTGGCCATCGAGCAAGGAGCAAAAGGGAATACCGCTATGGCAGTCGTATATAGCGGGTATGCGTTTAGCAATATCGGACTATGGATGGCAGTTAAGTGAAAGTAAAAAAATTACCACAGCATTACAAAGACAAGGTTAAGGCAGAGATGACTGTAATGACAACTCAAGAGGTCGCAGACAAATTGGGTGTAAGCAAGGCCGCTGTGATCCAAGTGGAGCGCAAGGCCTTGAACAAGGCTCGCAAGCTCATCAATGCCAGAGTAAAGAAACAAGACATATTGCCAGACTAGGTGAGGTGCTATGAAAAAAAGACATGACCATAGAGATTCGACTTGGCTTATTGCTGGAGGCGACATCATTTGGTGTTACAGATGCGGAGCGTGGAGAGTTAATCAACCAGGCAGAATGTTTAAGTGGCACAGGCCTACTGGTCTTGATGGCGACAATCCAGCAATGAAAGGCATTAAGTGAGCGCCCTATTGAAACCGATTGACAACATTATCCAGTTTGAGATTCCCAAGCGGCCTAAGATCGTAGAGAAAGAGGCGCCGCCTGACCTGAGAAAGTTCTGCGTGTTGCCCTTGCGTGCGATCCAAGACAAGGAGCTCACCCATGGTGCAATCCGAGTGCTGGCGATCCTCTGTGCCTATTGCAATCGAGCTGGGATCACCTGGGTTGGCCAGCAACGCCTGGCTGACGATCTCCAGATCAGTAAGCAAGCCGTCAATAAGCAGATTGGAGTCTTAAAGCGTGGTGGTTACATTGAGACCGTCAAGCGTGGCTTTCGAGGCAAGCGTGGCGACACTCTGCGTGTGATCTTTGATAAAGACATCAGCACTGAGGATGCTATTGCGATTACCAGTGGCATTGAGGACACCAGACCACCACATCTCATTAGAAAGGAGCAAGAGGAGATGGACAGACCGATTGACAACAACCAACGAGAGCAAGCAAGGAAAGGATTTAGAGAGATGGTAAGAAAGATGACAACTATGGATGCCAATAGGATTGACACCAGTGAGAAACCGACTGACTCAATCACTGTGCGTGAGATGAAAGCAAAGATCAAAAAGGTGCAGACCAAGGGTAAGAAAACTGTGGATAACCCTGTGAACAAGTTGACAACAGACAATCCCATAGTCAACCTCCAGGTTGACTCCATAGTAAACCCAGGAGTTGACCAATCACAGTTTTTAACAAGTAAGGTAACAGTTAGTAAAGAAGTAATAAATAATTTAATAAATAAAAATATAAAAACTTATAAAGAATTAGTTTGGTCAACTTTTAAAATTGAAAGACAAGTTAATGAACAAGATTTGGAAGTAATGAAAGAGTTGATTGAAAAAGGTTTGACTGAGCAGGTGTGGATTGATGTTGTCAGTGACACATTAGCAACGATGAAAACAAAGAGGCAAGACCCACCTCATCGTATCGGATGGTTTAGAGATGGGTTGATGAGAGCCTTGGATACCTCTAGGAATTGAATAGAGGGGTCTAGGAGATGCGATCAGGGGTAAGGATAAGCAAGGGTAGCCAGGTGGACAGATCGTTTAACAGAGAGGCTGTAATCCAGTCTGTCCAAAATGCAATCGTTCGTATGGATTTGCACCCCTATCGCAGAGGTGTCTGTCAGAGGCGGCAAGCAGTAAGTGGTAATGCGTCTGGCAGTGGGATGCGGGATGGTCGGATTGGGAAACGACCCTTTGCCTCCCCCCCTGTCGCCACTAGGCGTGGGGTGCACCTCCAAAATTTTTCCCAGTATTTTCATTAAAAAAAAAGGAGTAGCTTATGCAAGAGGCATTTTTAATCCCTGACAACAGGACTGGTCTGGAAAAGGAGTTGCACACCTGGGTCATTCAAAAACTGAGAGCTGGTCATTCGCTCCATGCGGTGACGAGAGTCCTCATTATTGAGTCTCAGAAACTACATGAAAGCAATGATGTGGTCGAGGCTATCCGCGAAAACGATTTACAACCCTAAAGGAATTGACAACATGGCGTATCAACAGAAACCTGGCTACTTCTCTCTTTGGCCAAATGACAAAAAAGAGAAAGACACTCACCCTGACTGGAAAGGGTCTATCACTTTGCCCGATGGCACTGAGTATTGGTTTGATGCCTGGAACAAGGTATCAACCAAAGGACAGGCGTATTTGTCTGGAAAGATAGGCAATCCTAAACCAGGCCATGCCTACAAGCCAGAGCTAGTCAACGCACCGATTACTGAGTCTGGTGACTCAGATAGTCCGTTCTGATGGCTACCAAGATTGCCAAGCAGATTCCTAGCGTAAAGAACTGGGGTGGGGTCAGGTCGATTCAGCGGCGCCTGGAGCGATCAGCCACGATCATGGAAAACCGAGAGGCGGTGGCCTATGCACTGTTGTGCATGGCCAACACCAAGATCACCGACATCATGAAGTGGCAAGAGGATGAGGAGGGCAATCTCCAGGTCAAGGTGAAACCCGCCTCCGAGATTCCAGACCATGCCTTGCAGTCGATCAAATCCATAAAGATCAACAAACAGGGAGAGCTAGAGGTTGAGCTGTATGACAAGGTGGGAGTATTGCGTTTGCTTGCCAAAGCCTCTGGGCTTTTGGATTCGCCTGAGAGCGAGTCTGACAAACCCAGTGTCATTGGCATCAACATCAAAGCTCCCGATATTCAAGATGTAGAGGTTGACAACCACAAGGGAGAAAAAGATGATTGAATTGTTGGTGGCGTATTTGCTGTATGAGGGTAATGCCCAATGGGAGTGGTGGGCTATTTTTGCAACACTATTGGCGTTAAAGGTCTGGCACTTGCGTCAAGCGGCCAGGCGTTTAGCAGAGGAGAACTTTGTAATCCACAAAATCATTACGGAGGCCAGAAAAGATGACAACATTCACTAGCGATGATGCGGAGTATGCCAAGCGGCATACTTGCGAGCACTGCAAACAGACCTTGGAGATTGATGCGGTGCATAAATGCAAGCCGCAAGAGCGCCTGATCCAAAAAATTTTGCAACAGGTCGCAGACTCCAGTAACTATCTGGATGCGGTTAATCGGGATGAGGCGCGGTATAACGCCAAGATGGGTCGCTCAGGCGTGCGATGGGCGGGTGACTGATGAGTAACGATGAGGCGATGCTATTTGGGGTCTTGATTATGGCTTTGGTAGTCTTTGCGGTCTGGTTAGCCCACAAGGATTAGGTAACATATTTGTTACTTTAAGTGGGTTAATGCCACTTTTATGAGTCATTGTTATATTTTTATATAACTTTCCACTCCTTGCCCTCAGATTTGCCGAGCTCATACACCTTGATCGGTGGGCTTGAGTAAAGGTCAACATTACAGGCCGCTAATACGGCCTCCTCTGCTTTTGCCTTGCGGCGCATCAACACCTCTGCCGCCATAGCCCCTGAGCCAATCGCCATAAATGTCCTGACGGTTTCCCACTCTAGGGAGTTGTCACAGGAATAGAGCCCGTTTTTGTTTAGGAATAAAAAGCTGTTGGAGTCTTTGAGTTTTGGCTTGCGCGTTTTGTCACCAAAAAACCAGCCCATTGCTTTCTCAATGTCCGACTGGGTGCCAGCTCCAGCAAACCAACCGTCTTTAACGCGATATACCTTGTTTTCGTAATACTTGAGGCCTGTGTCATCGTCAGAAAATTGGCTGTCCGAAACGATAACCTTGCGTGTCCAATCTCCAACGATTGTTGTCATACTACTCCTCCAATTTTGAGCGCTTGAAATTCAGATAGTCTCTACCCTCCTCTGGATTCCAGAATACTTTAATCATGTCTGGATTGGTGTCAGGTAACTCAGGGTCAATAATGGTCAGCGCACAGGGCGCGATCATCTGGTCTCTAAAGCCTTTCTCTTGGGCAAAGCGATCCATCATCTTGTAAGAGCCGACTTGGATAGCATGGCAGATGCGGCCAGTGCTCGAATCCTTGATTACGCCATAGCCTGAGATGTGCTTATGGCCAGCAATCGAAATGTGGTCACGCGAGCCGAGCTGGACTGCTTTCATTACCCCATGCGAGGGATTCCACTGGCTGTTGCCTGAGAAGTCATGGCGAGAGTTGACGATCACCTCGCGCCCATTGGGAAACACAAGAGCAAACCTAGCCTCACTTGCTGAGTGAATATAGGTCTGGCCTCGCGCTATCCAGTTGAGTGGGTCGCCAGCTCCACTCCAGAGATCGTGATTGCCGCCAATCATTACGAGCCAGGGGCAACGCTTGACAAACCACTCGGCTAACATCCATGCCTGTTTAGCGGTGGTGCCTTGTTGGGCGTAAAGCCGCGCCAGGCGCCCTACCCAGTTGTTTGTGGTATCGCCCACATTGGCCGCAAACATAGCCTCTGTGGTGCGGCAAATCTCGGTGTGGTCACGCAAGGCCGCAAGGTCTGTGCCATCGTCATCCACATGAGGGTCGCCAAACCAGAATATGCCCACTGGCCCCTTGGTCTTGACTTTGACTTTGATGCAACGCCTAGCCTCGTTTGCCTGATACTTCTTTTCGTATTGCTTGATGCGGTGCTCAACCAAATCCTCTACATCAATATCCTCGTCTGGTAAAACCTGAGTCTCAAGCATTGGGTGGATTGTTATGGTGTTGCTCTCTGGCATCATGCCTCGGATGTGTGGTGCGTTGCGAGATCGCTCGTCATCCGACAGAAAACCGCGCGATGTTGCTAAATCAAGCCGATGCCTAAATGTATTGACTGGCATACCTAATGATTTGGCGGCATCTTTAATTAAGGGATATTTGCGAAACACTTGCACCGCCATCAATAAATCATCGTCTGGGATTGGTCTGCTCGACATATGTGCCTTATGTTTTGATATACATAAGTCATTGTTATACAATAAAAATGTGAAAATACAAAATTCATCAGGAGCGTTTGATGGCTAGAACAAAAGAGATGAGCTCCAAAGTCGTGCCCACTACGGGCTTAAACCTAGATTTCTCCAAGAGCCCAGAGGTTTTTAAATTCCTCAAGAGCAACGCATTTGTGCGGGGAATGATGGGGCCTGTGGGGTCGGGCAAGTCATATGCTTGCGCCGCTGAGGTGATGATACGAGCCGTTCAGCAAAAGCCTAGCCCTACCGATGGCATACGGTATAGCCGTTTTGTGATAGTCCGAAATAGCTATCCTGAGTTAAAGACTACCACAATTAAGACCTGGCAAGACCTATTTCCAGAGGCAACTTTTGGGCCAATGCTTTGGACTCCACCGATTACGCATCACATACGCTTGCCTAGTCGCGATGGTGCCGCTGGTATCGACTGTGAGGTGATATTCCTAGCGCTCGATCAACCAAAAGATGTGCGAAAGTTATTATCCTTAGAATTAACAGGAGCATGGGTCAATGAGGCGCGCGAATTGCCTAAGGCTGTAATTGACGGCCTTACCCATCGTGTCGGTCGCTACCCTACTAAGCGCGATGGCGGTGCCACATGGCATGGGATTTGGATGGACACCAACCCAATGGATGACGATCACTGGTGGCATAAGCTCGCAGAAAAAGAAAAAATGACTGGGCCATACGCCTGGAAGTTTTTTAGACAGCCAGGCGGTGTGATCGAGGTAGCTAAAGAGGACTTGCCTGAGAATCCAGAGGCCAATGACCACATCTTTGCATCTGGCAAGTGGTGGAAGATCAACCCTAAAGCAGAGAATGTGGAAAATCTACCGCATGGTTACTACCAGCAAATGCTGTTGGGTAAAAATTTAGACTGGATCAGGTGTTATGCCGAGGGCAAATACACCTATGTGCAAGAGGGCAGACCCGTTTGGCCTGAGTATGACGACAACATCATGTCGGGCGAGGTCAGTTATGACCCCAATGTGCCCATCCAGGTGGGTCTTGACTTTGGTTTGACCCCAGCCGCAGTGGTTGGCCAGCGTTATCCTAATGGCCGATGGGTGATTTTGGATGAGATCGTCACTTTTGACATGGGTCTTGAGCGTTTTGGCACCATGCTCCTGGCCGAGCTCAACGCAAAATACCCAAAAGCCCAGGTATTTCTGTGGGGCGACCCAGCGGGTATGGCCAGAGATGCGATTTATGAGGTAACAGCCTTTGATTACCTCCGCACTCTGGGGCTTAGAGCGCAACCGACCCCATCAAACGACTTTAAAGTGCGCCGCGAGGCGGGTGCCGCGCCCATGCAACGCCTGATTAACGGCAAACCAGGGCTTATGGTGTCAACGAGCTGTAAGTTAATTCGTAAAGCGCTGGCTGGTGGGTATCACTTTAAGCGTGTGTCGGTCGGAGCTGGGCAAGAGCGATTCCGAGACGCGCCAAACAAAAATGAACACTCCCATGTGGGCGATGCTTTCGGGTATTTGCTATTGGGCGGCGGTGAACACAAGCGCCTAACCAAAAATAATTTGAACACTGGCACAGTTGTAGTCCAGACCGTTGCGAACAATGAGTTTGATGTGTTTGCACAGTGATATACAAGTCACCACATTTAGTAAAAAATGCAATAGAATCTCTTGTATATAGTATTTATGGAGATACATCATGCCATTCATTGCTTTAGCCATCCTAGGTGGAACGCTTTATCAAGCTAACCAGCAACGCCAGGCCGCAAATGCCGCCAGAGACGAGGCATCCCGCGCCAGCTCTATTGCCGCACAACAAATGCAAGCGCAAGTTGCCGCACAGCAACAGCAAGCTGACATCGCTCGCAGAACTTTGGATGTGCAAATTGCTAGAAACGCTGAGGAAAAATCTCGTTTAGAGGCAGAGGCCAAGAAAGCCGCCGATGAGATTGATGCAGAGCGCCGTAAGATGGGCGAGGCAGAGGCCGCAAGACTAAAGTCTCTCCGCAGATCAGGCTCTCGCTCTTTGTTGTCAGAAGCCCGTTTAAATCCTGAGTTGGGATTAGGTGGTGACAACGCAATGCTTGGCGCTGGCGTTTCTTACTAAAGGGCTAATATGGCTCGCAGATTGACATACGCAGAAAAGATGCGGTTAGCACGCCGCACTAGCGACATTACTCGTCTGCAATCTGATTTACAGCGGTCAATGCAAGACTACCAGGCTAGTGTTGGTCAAAAAGAGACAGCGTTTAATGCTCAGATGGCTGACTATAACAAGCTCTATGAAAGCTATAAAGGCAGATTGGATGCGTATAACACCCGTTTGTCTGATTATCAAAGAAGGCTTAAAGCGTATCAAAATGCGCCATGGGAAAGTTATGACGACTTTCAAACAGTTTCTCGTTTAGGGCCTAATGTTTATGCGTCAACTCGCACAGCAAAATATGGCAATGTTTATGGCCCTATCGTGCCATCTGGCCCATTTATTGGGAGCATGGTGCGAGACCCAAATGCAGAACGAGGCGGTATTCCGACTTATGCGTTTACGCTTAAAGAAGGTTATAGCTTTACTGGCCCCACATCGCGTGGTGTGATTGGTGGTAAAAGTGTTTTAAGTCCTGGTGAGTTTACTGAAAAGTTTGAGGAGCAAGCTCCAAATGCGCCAACGCTAGATATTTCTGCTGAGAAAGCCAAGCTAGAGGCTGATCGTGCCTACACCGAGCGTGAAGTTGATGAGCGCACCAAATCAAGATTAAGAGCTGTTCAGCGCGCAAGTTCAAGACCAATGTTATCGAGAGGGACAAATATCAATGGATAAGATGAAAAACAAAGTTAAGAAAGTTATGCGCGAATATAAGTCTGGCAAGCTCAAGAGCTCGTCTGGCGACAAAGTAACCAGCAGAGATCAAGCTGTGGCTATTGCCATGAGCAAGGCTGGTTATAAAAAGAAGGGCAAATAATGGAAATCAAAATTGAAATTGGCGGCGAAAGCGAAAAAGAGAACGAGCATGAAATGATGGGCAAGTCTGCCGCTGTAACTGCTTTTCAGCGCAAGGTTGCCAAAATGCTTGCTAAGGCATCTGGTCGCTCCAAGCCCAATGAACTTGATATGCACATGGCCGCTAAATATGAGGCTAAGAGCAAGGGCATGGATGATGAGAGCGAGGATGACTGATGGTTAAATATGAAGGCAATCGCCTAAAGGTTGAGGACATCATCAAGCGTGCTGAGGTAGCTCAACGCAAAAAGGATGAGTTTGAATCGCTCTATCGCGATGCCTATGAGTTTGCTTTGCCTCAACGCCAGCTCTATGGCTATTGGGAAGGTAACGCCCAGGGCGCCAAAAAGATGGCCAGAGTGTTTGACTCGACTGCTATCAACTCGACTCAGCGTTTTGCCAATCGCTTGCAATCAGGCATTTTCCCGCCTCAGCGTAAGTGGTGCCGCCTTGAGCCAGGTCAAGATATTCCCGTTGATCGCAGAGCTGAGGCCTTGGCTATCTTGGATCAATATAACGAAAAAATGTTTACCGTTATTAAGCAATCCAATTTTGATATTGCCATTGGCGAGTTTCTGTTAGACCTAGCCGTAGGCACTGCGGGTATGTTGGTGTTGCCTGGCGATGATGTCCAGCCGATCAACTTTATTCCTGTGCCCATGTTTTTGATCTCCTACGAGGAGGGTGCAAACGGCCAGGTCGATAAGATTTACCGCAAGATGCGGATGAAGGCCGAGGCCATTAAACAACAATGGAAAGATGCCAAGTTTAGCGAGAGTGTTCAACAGCGCATTGACTCTAAGCCGACCGATGAGGTAGAGCTATTAGAGGCGACTGTTTACGACTCTGAGCGCGGCGATTGGTGCTACCATGTAATTGATAAAGTCTCAAAAGAGGAGATTGTTTATCGCCGCTTTAACAGTTCGCCATGGGTGATCTCGCGTTATTCTAAGATCGCTGGTGAGATATACGGGCGTGGGCCATTGCTCACCGCATTGCCTGACATTAAGACCCTTAATAAAACTCTTGAGCTTGTTCTCAAAAACGCATCATTGGCCATCTCTGGTGTATATACAGCCGCAGATGATGGCGTATTGAATCCCCAGACTGTCAAGTTAGTGCCTGGCGCGATCATTCCAGTTGCGCGCAATGGAGGCCCACAAGGTGAGTCGCTCAGACCGTTGGCTCGTTCTGGGGATTTCAATGTCTCACAGATCGTTATTCAAGACCTACGGGCCAACATCAAGCGCACTTTGCTTGACGAGTCCTTGCCTCCTGACAACATGAGTGCTCGTTCTGCTACAGAGGTAGTCGAGCGCATGAAAGAGTTGGCTCAGAATTTAGGCTCTGCCTTTGGCCGCTTGATTAACGAGACCATGATCCCATTGGTTGCTCGCATCCTGTCAGTTATGGATGAGCGCGGCCTGATTGATTTGCCTCTCCGAGTCAATGGCCTGGAAGTTAAGGTATCTCCAGTTGCTCCGCTGGCTATGGCTCAGAATATGGAGGAGATCAACAATGTGATTCAGTTTATGCAGATCGCACAATCGCTAGGTCAGGAAGGTGCTCTTGCTGTTAAGACTGGTGATTTGATTGACTTCTTGGGCGACAAGCTAGGCGTGCCAAGCTCAGTGCGTAATACGCCAGCCGAGCGTGCTTTCTTGATGGAGCAACAAGCCCAAATGCAACAAAGAGACGCTATGATGTTGGCCATGGCTGGACACCAACAAGCGGTCGCTGAAAGCCAACAAGCCGCCGCACAATCAGGAATGATGCCTCAATGACTTGCACGCCCTGTGTAGTTGATCCAGGTGTAGCACATTATTTTGGTGATGGTTTATATGCAAAGGAAGCAGTAGTGCCAGCGGGTTATTCCGTTGGCAAGCATATCCACGCCTACTCTCATTTATCCATTCTGGCATTTGGCAAAGCCAAAGTTACTGCTGGCGATGTTGTCACCGAGTATCTTGGCCCCACTTGCATCGAGATCAAAGCTGGCGTGCCGCATCATATTGAGGCCGTCACCGATATTATCTGGTATTGCATCCACGCAACAGACGAAAAAGACATATCAAAAATAGACGAGATTCTAATAAACAAGGAGGTTTAAATGGCTGGCTGGGAGGACATCGAGGCGATGCAACAAGTGTTGTCGCCTCCGCAAGGCAATGAAATGGATAAGCTGTGCCTACGGGTATTTGGCACAGAGGATGGGCAACGGTTACTCAAGTGGATGCGCGAGCAAACGATTGAGCAACCTTGTTGGGGGCCAGGCTCCGATCCGAGCTATGGCTATTTTTTAGAGGGGAGATGTAGTCTTGTAAAAGAGATTGAATCCCGTATTAACAGAGCGAGAAACCTATGAGCGAAACAAATGATGCAGTAGTCGAGCCCAGTGAATCTACTGGCCTACTTGACGGCGTTGAGGCGCAAGAGGGTAGCCCAGAGGGTTCTCAGCAAGACACCAATAAAAGTGAAGTTGAACACCGAGCCGCAGACTCTATACCAGAGGATGAGCCACTAGAAAGGCCTGAGTTTTGGCCTGAAAACTTCTGGGACAAGGATAAGAATGAGCCTGACCTAGAGGGAATTGCAAAGTCATGGAAAGACTTGCGAGCCAAGATCAGCAAGGGCGCTCACAAAGCGCCGCCAGAGGGCAAGTATGACCTATCCTCTTTTGGCGAAAACGCTGACAACCTACCCATGGTGCCCGTATTTAAGGACTGGGCGGCTAAGAATGGCGTATCGCAAGCGGCATTTGACGACCTGGCTGGCACCCTGACGGCCATGCTAAATGAGGCGCAAGCTAACACTCCGAGCATTGATCCAGTCGCAGAGCGCAAGGCTTTAGGGCCAAACGCAGACGCACAGATTAACGGCATGGTAAGCTGGGCTAGAGGCCTCGTCAATAAAGGCGTGTGGTCAAACGAGGACTTTGAGGAGTTCAAGATTATGGGCGGCACAGCTCGCGGTCTGAAAGCTCTGCAAAAGATTCGCAGTGCCTATGAGGGCTCCATTCCTGTGGAATCCTCTCCAATGGAGGGGATGCCTACCGATTTGGAGTTGCAACAAATGGTTGGCGATCCCAAATATACAACCGATCCAGCGTATCGCGCAAAAGTTGAGCGTTTATTTAATCAGCGATATGGCAACTAGATAGTGACCTCCTTCACCAACTACCGATGGTGAACTTTACAGACCCGCTTAGTGCGGGTCTTTTTTTATGTTGTCTGTCCACATTACAAACCCCCCTCTTGCAAGTTGTAGAAAATGCAATACAATCAGCAATAAGGCATATCGCAGTTGTCAAGCGACCCTTTAATGATTGTGACAACAATCGGCTGACAACCTACTGTAAGCATTAGGCCCTCATCCGAGGCTCACCGACAGCGAATAACTTTTTTTTGTTTACTTTTAAGAAAGGAATTACAAATGGCTATCAATTTATCTACCGCCTTTGTAACCCTATTCGATGCGGAAGTTAAACAGGCGTATCAAGGCACTGCCAAGTTGCGCCCCGCTGTTCGCGTCAAATCGGGTGTAGAGGGTTCTACCTATAAGTTTCCCAAGATCGGCAAAGGTGTTGCACAAGTTCGCATCCCTCAGTCTGATGTAACCCCACTCAACATCACCTATGGTCAAGTAACCGCGACCCTGGCTGACTATATCGCCGCTGAATACAGCGATATTTTCATGCAAGCTAAGGTGAACTTTGATGAGCGCCGCGAGTTGGTTCAAGTTGTTTCCAACGCTATCGGCCGCCGTCAAGACCAGTTGATCCTTGACGCTCTTGCCGCATCGAGCACCAGCAATACTGTTGCCGCTTCTGTTGGTGGTGCAAATACCAACATGAACTTGGACAAGCTCATTGCCGCTAAGAAAGCCTTGGATGCAAACAATGTGCCAATGGACAACCGCCACATCATCATCCACGCTAATAACTTGGCTGGTATGTTGGGCGAGACCAAAGTAACCTCCTCTGACTTCAATACCGTTAAGGCATTAGTTCAGGGCGAGATCAATACTTTCCTTGGTTTCACATTCCATGTGCTTGGTGATCGTTCTGAGGGTGGCTTGCCTCTCTCCAGCGGCGACCGCACAGTATATGCGTTCCACCGCGATGCGATTGGTATGGCCGAAGGTATTGCTCCTAAGACCGAGATCAATTACATCCCTGAGAAAACTTCTTTCTTGGTGGCCTCAATGTTCTCCGCTGGTGCAGTCGCGATTGATGACGAGGGTATTGTCAAGATCACTTGCGATGAAAACGGCGCTTAATTAAAGGAGAGATAAAATGGCATTTTCCGCAACTGGTTTTGTAACCGTATGCGCCGCTAAGAGTGGTCAAGCTCCCAGCGTTTACGCATATAAGACGACTGATGCAATCGCTGATGTAAACACCAGCGGTTACTTCAATAGCTTGGCTAACACTCTCAGTGTTGGCGACTTGATTTATTGTGTAACCTCAACTGGCACTACCGCAGTTGCTACCCTCGTTTATGTTCTCAGCAACTCTGCTGGAGTTGTTGATGTAAACGATGGCACAACGCTGGCTAATACTGACGGCGATTGATCTTGAAGTAAAGCAAGGGGCTACTCTCGTCATGGGAGTAGCCCTTTTTTATAAGTGAGGACTATATGGCCGCTGGAGATACCGCAGTTTCAATCTGTTCAGATGCTTTAATTCTATTGGGCGCAAAGCCCATATCGTCATTTAATGACGGCACAGATGAGGCTAACTCTTGCGACCGACTCTATCCAGACATTCGGGATACTGTGTTGTCGATGCACCCTTGGAGCTTTTCTTATAAAAAAGTCAAACTTGCTCGCTTAGTGACTACTCCTGTATCGGAGTGGAAATACGAGTATCAACTGCCAGGTGATCGCCTTGGCAATCCTAGAGCTGTATTTGAGACCAATAACGCCTATGCCAGACCCGTCAAGGAATGGGAGATACAGGGCGACAAACTGATTACGAATTACGAGGAGGTCTATATCGACTATCCCTATCAGACCCCTGAGTTTGCAATGCCACAGTATTTTGTGCAGTTGCTCAAATACGCGATGGCCTGGCACTTGGCTCAACCAGTGACCGAGCAAGAGGCTAAGGCTCAATACTGGCAAGGTGTGGCCTTTGGTGGCCCATCTGAAAACGGGCGCGGTGGTTACTTTAGACAGGCCGCTAACATTGACGGCCAGGGTCAGCCTCCGCAAGTAATTGAGGATTACGCTCTAGTCGCCGCGAGGTTCTGATGGCTCGCTTTATTGACTTCCAGACCAACTTTTCTACTGGAGAGCTCGATCCCTTATTGAGAGCCAGGGTTGATATTCCCCAGTATGAGAACGCACTGGCCAAGGCTACCAATGTTGTAATCCAACCACAGGGCGGTATGCGCCGCAGACCTGGCTCTCGGCATATCCTAGAGTTGCCAAACTCCAGCACGCCAAGCGTTGCTAACGGTGTGCGCCTTATCTCTTTTGAGTTTTCGGTTGATGACTCTTATATGCTCTGCTTTGTTGCTGGCCGTATGTATGTCATTAAGAATGGGTCAGTAATTACTAACATCAATGGATCGGGTAATAACTACTTGGCTGTTGCCAGTATCACTGGCGCTATGCTGTCAAGTATGTGCTGGACTCAATCGGCTGACACGCTGATTATTGTTCACCCTGACTTGCAACCCATTAAGATTGTTCGAGGTGCTAATGATGCGTCTTGGACTGCAAGCACAATTACTTTTGACTCAATCCCACGCTATGCGTTTACGCTGTCGATTAGCACTCCAGCGGCCACGCTTACGCCAGATCGTGTTAGCGGCAATGTCCGTTTAACGGCATCTGCTGGCGTGTTTAGCTCAGGTAATGTGGGGCAATACATCAATGGCACGCCACAAGGTCGAGCCAAGATTGTTGCCTTTATTAGCTCGACAGTAGTTGATGCAATTACTGAATATCCATTTTTTAACACTTCTGCAATAGCTTCTGGCTCATGGGAGCTTGAGACTGGATATGAAGATGTCTGGAGCTCTGGCCGAGGCTGGCCACGCACTGTGACTTTCCATGAGGGTCGCTTATATTTTGGTGGCTCCAAATCGCGCCCATCAACCGTATGGGGTAGCAAAGTCGGTATCTTTTTTGACTTCCAAGCAACCGAGTCTTTGGATGACGATGCGATTGAGGCCACGCTAGATACCAACCAGCTCAATACGATTATTGATATGACGAGCTCGCGTGACCTCCAGGTGTTCACCTCTGGTGGTGAGTTTTATGTGCCACAAACAGGCACAGACCCCATCACGCCAGCCACATTTGTGTATAAAGCAGTTAGCCGTAACGGTATGAAACCTGGCACACGCGTGCAGTCGCTTGAGACTGGCACGCTATTTATCCAGCGCCAGGGCAAAGCGCTCAATGAGTTTTTATTCTCTGATGCACAGCTCACCTATGTGACTCAGCGTATCTCGCTGTTGTCAGGACACTTGCTAAAGAATCCAAGCCGTATCGCTTTGCGTAGAGCAACCTCGACTGACGAGGGCGATCTGTTGCTTATTGCCAATACCACCGATGGATCAATGGCCGTTTATTCTATTCTGCGCTCACAGCAAGTGGTTGCCCCATCCGAGTGGATCACCGATGGTGAATTTGTTGATGTCAGCATTGATGTCACCCAAATCTATGCAGTAGTTAAGCGCGTTTTTAATGGCACGACCCGTTACTTTTTAGAGCGTTTTGATGACACTTTATTTACTGACTGCGCTTTCACAGGCGGTGCGGCGGCTAGTGCAAGCAGTTTGCCGCATATTGGCAAGGCATTAAATGTCATTACAGACGGTGTGCCACAGTCCAATGAGACGGTATCTGGCGGTGGCTCAGTTACTTTTGACCGCGCCTCAACCACTAAATATGAGGTAGGTCTGCCATATACCGTTTATGCCAAGACTATGCCCGTTGAAGTAAAACTAAACACTGGTTCACGCATTGCGTTTAAAAAGCGTATTGTGCAAGTTAATGCGGTAGTGGATGACACTCAGCATTTAAATATCAACAATCAGCCAGTGCCATTCCAAAACTTTGACAACCCATTGCTTGACCAGCCAATCGCAGAGTTTACTGGCGTTAAGCGTTTGGATGGTGTCAGAGGTTATAGCCGTAACGCAGAGATTGAAATAACTCAAACCTTGCCATTAAAGATGACGCTATTAGGTATTGAGTATAAAGTCGCAGTTAATCAAGGAACATAACTATGGCATCAATGGAAAACGCAACTGGAGGCCCACAACCCTCGTCAAGCGCCAACTTGATAAGTGCTGGCGCAATGGCTGGAGCTGGATTGTTTGCCAGCATTGGATCAGCATACGCATCACAAGCGCAAGGTTATTATCAGCAAGCCGCTTACTCTATGCAAGCGGTGGAAAATTTACGCCTGACTGGTTTGCGAGCTGACAAAGCGGTTGAGTATGCACAGCTCCAATCAGAGCGCAGAATGATGCAAACTGAGTTTGAGGTGCTGAACTATAAAGTGCAAGGCAATACCCTACTCCGCAGTCTATCTAAAGCCAATGCCGCCGCACGAGCAAGAGCCGCCGCCAATGGTGTGCGTCTTGACTCTGGTTCTGCCATGGGTGTGCAAATGACTAATGTGGCCAATACTTATCGGGATGTTGGTCTGACCGATTTGTCGGCAATGGTGGCTCGCGTCTTTGGCATGGAGGATGCAACCAATATCCTCAAAGCTGGATATGACACTGCGTTTTATGAGCGTGAAGCCGCTATCGCTAATGCAAGAAGTCTGCAACAAACTGGCCAATATGCCGCTAAGAGTGGTGGCTTGTTGGCAACCGCAACGCTTACTGAGGGTGCGCTTGGCTTTGCTAAGACATTCCCCACAACGGCCGCATATGAAAAAGCAAAATCAATTTTCTCGTAATAGGTGACACATGGCTGAAATCCCACGCATTGAATCAGGCAGAGTCGGTATAAGCAACGCACCGAGCGCGGCAACGCCAGTTGTCAACTATCCGCAAATGACGCCTGAAATGGCGCTTATTGGCCAGGCTAAGTATCAAGGCACCGTTGCAGATAAATTAGATCGCATGAGCGCCATAGTGTTTAGAGAGGCTGGCGATTTAAGTCAAAAGGCTGGTTTGCAGTTTGCCGCCGAGAATCCTTTGACGCAAAACCAATTACAAGCCATGGTCAAGGGCGACATGAGTGGTGTCAATCTTGGCTCGCCATTAAATGTGTTTGACAACGCAGTGCGTAAGGTTCGAGCATTTGAGCTGTCAGCTCATGCTGAGGCTGAGGCAACGACTAAACTCCTAGAGGTTTACCAGCAAGCAGAGCGCGGTGAGATTGACTTTGAGCAAGTTCGCGGCCAGGTCAAAGCTATTACGGATGGATATGGACAATCACTTGCCGTAGTTGATCCTGAAAGCTCATTTAAGTATCGGGCATCTCTGGCCACAATGGGCAATAAAGTCATTGACGAGACTGCCAAGCTAGAGACCAAAAAACGCATGATGGCCAATGGCATCAAAGTCCAGCGCTTGTATGAGGACTTTAAGCGCGTCTCAGAAATTGTCTATAACAGCGAAAGTCAGGTTGATCCGACCAGTGGCCAGATTATTTCTAAAGATGAAATTGTCGATACATTAGCGCAAAACTTTGTGAATAACGCAATCGCCTTAGTTGGGGTCAATGGTGCCGCCGCATATCAGACCCAGATCGTTAAAGACTTGACTGACGGCAAAATAAACACTCTGTCCAAGTATATGACCGAGGAATTTGCTAACGACCCAAATGCGTTTAATCGCATGAAAGCTGGTGATATGGGTCGCCTGTCTGATTTATGGGGAACGCTAGGCGAGGATGCCAAAGCCAAGGTTTATCAGACTTACTTTCAAAAGATCAGCACTGACAACAATATCCGCGATCAGCAAGACAAAGCCAATAAGGTAGATCGCGAAATGAAAGCGATTGACCTCTATAAGTCGTATGAGAGAGCGACCAATCCACTAGACAAGAAAGCCATCTTGCGCCAGATGTCTGAGCTCAAGGTGTTTTCGTTTGATGACTTGAACAAGTTGTCTCGCGGTGAGGGTGACTCTAATCCCATGGCCATGTTTAACGCTATTGACGGTATTTATAAAGGCACGATTACAACCTCTGCCCAAATTGCCAAGTTGCCTGTTGCGACCAAAGACAAGATCAGATTGCTTGAGAAGTTGCACTCGTCTGACAGGACTGATGACCGAGACCTAGATTCTGGTATTCGCCGCCTGGCTGGTGTGCCAATCGGTTTGCAATTTATTGACCCAAAGGGCGCAGAGTTTGAGCGTAAAGCCAAGCTAGACCGCGAGGCAGATCAGATTAAGCAAGACCTGATCGCCCAAAATAAGCCAGCTAATTCACAGGCTATATTGCGTGAGCTAGGTGTGCGTGTTGAGCAACGCCGTAACACCGAGTCTGCCAAGTCAGCTCGCACCAGTCTCAAGGCCTACGAGGACAAGGCTGGTGGCCCAATCACATCACAGACCTTGCCAGCCTTTGAAGAAAAGGTTAAGCGCGGCAAAGTGCCAGGCGTTAAAGAAAATCAATTACCACGCATTAGAGCGTTGGTTAAGCAATCAGAGGGAGATGAGTAATGGCGTATTCACCAATCGAGCAATCCTATGTCGATGGAGTTGTCTCTGTTGAGTTTCCCGATCCGATTATTGAGGAGCCACAGCAAGAGCAACCCATGATGTTGGCTGACTCAGGCCAGGTCAAGTCTGACGCTCAGGCTGGCTTTGGCACGATTGGCCCTATCCCTCGCACCAAGGCACAAGAGGCTCTAGGCTATGTCGGTGATCTGCTGACCAGGGCTGGTGTCCAGCTCGACAAGGTTGGCTTGGATATTCCTGTATTGGGGCGCATTACATTGAAAGACCTGACCGTAGGTGAATCTGGCAAGGTGCTAGAGGATATGAGCTATGGCTTTATGCCTGTTGAGGGAGCTGGTGGATTTATCTCTGGCACGACTCGCATTAAACCAGATGAGGCGTTAGAGCTTTTGAACTTGGCGCCTGTGGTCGGTGCCGCCGCTAAGGTTGGTGGCAAAGCAGTTGTCAAGGGAGCGACCAAGGCAGTAGAGGCTACTAAGGGTTTACCTGTAGGCATGAGCATTAAAGAGGTTGGCCAGGGTGTCGATGAGCTTGGATTTTACTCAGCCGCTAAACAGGCTGTTGATTCTATCCAGCAACCAAAGGGAACTGGCGAGCAATTCCTAAAGCAGATCGAAAAGACTCCTGGCGTAAAACCAGAGGAGATTAAGTGGACTGGCTTGGATGACTTTCTAAAGTCTAAAAAGACTGTGACCAAGCAAGAGGTCTCAGAGTATCTGGCCACTAATCGTGTCGAGGTTAAAGAGGTTCAGTTAAGAGACCCAACTCCAGATGATGTCAGAGCGTTAATGGATGACGAGGCTGGTCAGGGCATGACCTATGACGAGGCCTTTGACTATTTAAAGAATGACGAGGGTATGACCAAGTTCTCCAAATACACCCTCCCAGGCGGCGAGAACTATCGCGAGGTCTTACTGACTTTGCCAAGCAAGACGCTTGACCGCAACTCTCCAGAAATGATTGAGGCGGCAACGCAAGCATATGGCGCAAATGCCTTATCGAGATTAAGTGATGCTCAATGGGAGTTGGTATCAAACAGAGTGCAGTCTAGTCCACAATTTAAGTCATCTCACTTTGACGAGCCCAATATCCTCGCCCACCTCCGCGTAAATGACCGAGTAGATGCAGACGGCAAAAAAGTTTTATTTGTTGAGGAGGTGCAGTCTGACTGGCACCAAGCTGGGCGTAAAAAAGGTTATGCAAGCGCTGAAAAGCCATACGAAGTATTTGACCCTAAAGATGGAAATGTAATAGCTACCTTTAAAACAGAAAAAGAAGCGAAGGCCTATGCTGATGAACTAGGGCCTAATGTTGATTATGCTAAATCTGAGGGCGTGCCTAATGCCCCATTCAAAACCACGTGGCATGAGCTTGCTATGAAACGCGCTATCCAGCTAGCCGCTGAGGGTGGCTATGACCGCGTAGCATTTACGACTGGCAAGACTCAGGCTGAGCGATATGATTTGAGTAAAGAGATTGACTCAATTAGATGGTCTCATTCTCCAGATGGAACTTATGGTATTAACGCATTGCGTGATACTGATTCTGTAATAAGTAAAAACAAATTATCTATTGAGCAAGTTGAAGAACTTGTCGGCAAAGACATTGCAAAGAAAGTTGAAATTGGCGCCAAAGATTCTTTTGCTGGAGCAATTCAGGGCGTTGACCTACAAGTAGGCGGCGAGGGCATGAAGGGCTTTTATGACAACATCGTGCCTAAGTTTTTGGACAAATACGCTAAGAAGTGGGATGCCAAGACTGGTATGACCAAGATTCGCGTTGCTACCGATAAGCAAGCCGCCGAGGATGCACAGTTGCTCAATGAGCTTGGCGTATCTAAGGATGGCCCCAATGCAATGGCTCAAGTTCATTACATCGACATCACCCCTAAAATGAAAGAGTCCGTAGTAACTCAAGGTCAACCGTTATTTGCTATTGGTGCTGGTGGAGCTGGTGCCGCCGCAACACAAGAGGAGAATAAATAAATGAGCATTGCACCCCTTAACCAACGCCTAGATCAGATCATTCCTGAGACTCCTCCCTCAGTAAATGAGATCGACCCAAGTCAGCCTCCGCTGATTACTAGCGAGGACTTGGACAACACCCCCCCACTGACCTATGAGCCCTCCAATACGATGAACATGGAGGAGTCGGTTCAAGTCGCTGGTCTATTCTCAGCGGCCTCTGATGTCTTGCGTAATGTAATTAAGAAAGCGCCTCAAAAGTCTGAGCGCACCCTAGTGCCTGATGCCGCACGCCAGGCGCCAACTGAGTTACCACAGCCAGGCAAGATTAGCCCTGATGTCACTGCTATCCCAGCCGCCAAGCCTGAGCTCGTTCAGAAAGTTGAGCAAGCCGTAGAGACTCGCAAGGCTACTGGCCAGGTAACGGGTCAGCCCCCAGAGGAGGCATTTAACCTATCGCGCTATCAGACTGAGGATGCCGCCGCTATTGTCGGTGGCGTATCCGATGCGCTAGGGATCAAGACCACTAAAGTCACCTTTGATGAAATCAAGACCAAAGCAACCGAGATGGGCGTGGATGAGAAATTCCTGACCCGCCTGGTGGATGCCAACGGTCAGATGATGCCCAATGCAGTGGACACCTATCGCGCCTTGCAAGTCTTGGAAAGCTCGGCTGGTGAGCTAGATCGTCTGTTTAAATTGGTAGCAACTGGCACAGCAACCGAGGCACAAAAGCTCCAGTTGCGCCAGCAAATCTCTTTCCATGGCCTAGTCCAGCGTGGCGTTAAAGGCATCCAGACTGAGACAGCTCGCGCCCTGGCTGTATTTCGGATTCCTAGAGATGGCAATGTAGATACGATCCGCAATGTGTTGGATGAGTATGGTGGTGACAAGTCGCTCACCGACATGGCCAACGCTTATCTGCGCCTAGATACTCAGGCCGCTAAGAACGCCATGATTGAGAAGTCCATGTTTAGTGGTGTCAAGGATGTCTGGTTCACCACTTGGATGAATGGCTTGTTGTCAAGCCCAGTGACCCATGCCAAGAATATCTTTGGTAACTCCATGTTTGGGCTCTATCAGATTCCTGAGCGCATGATCGCCTCGATCTATTCCAATCAGCTACCCGCTGGGGTGCGGAATTGGCGAGCTCTAGTGCCAGGCTCACCCGATGAGAAGTTTGCCTATGACGAGGCTCTCATCATGGCTCAATCGCTACCAGCGGCCATGAAACGAGGATTTGAATGGGCAAGTAGGGCATGGAAACAAAACGCGCCCACAGACCCGTATAGCAAGGTTGAGATGTTGCGTGGCACAGATGTGCCTCCAATCAGCTCTGCCGCCTTTGGCTTGACCGAGGACAATCTATTTGGCAAGGGCTTGGACTATTACGGCAAGGCTATTACCATTCCTGGCCGCGCCTTGATGACTGAGGATGACTTCTTTAAGGGCACGCTCTACCAGCTTGAGCTAAATGCACAGGCCTCCCGCCGAGGCCATACGGTCTATCGTCAGGCTTTAGATGAGGGCTTGTCTGAGGCAGACGCATTGGCCAGAGCTGAGGCTCATGTGACCGACATCCTGACCAATGTGCCCAGTGACTTGGATCAAGCGGCCATGGAGTTTGCCCGTAGAGGCACATTTACCTCCAAGCTCCCAGGTGGGCTTGACCGTTTGCAAGAGGTGTTTAACCACCCAGCGCTCAAGATCGTAGTGCCATTCTTTAAGACCCCTGCAAACATTGGTCTTGAGGTCATCGAGCGCACCCCATTTGCACCGATCTCTGGCCGCTGGCGTAACGACATGGCTCAGGGTGGAATCTCTAGGGATATGGCGATGGCTAAGGTAACGCTTGGCTCATCCATCCTGGCTACCTACGCAAGCATGGCTGGCGAGGGCAACATTTCTGGGCGTGGCCCAGCTCGCGGTGCAGATCGTGAGGCCTTGGAGCGCACAGGCTGGAAACCATACTCCATCAAGGTGGGTGACGAGTGGATTAGTTATAACGGACTAGAGCCGATCTCGGCATTGCTGGCCATTGCCGCTGACTATGCCGACTATGCCCGATATGAGCCAGACGCAACCAAGGTTGAGGAGGCTTTCTTAGGAGCGACCTTTGCTATCTACCACTATCTCGGTGAGCAACCCTATCTCCAGGGCGTATCGGATATTGGTGCTCTTATAGGGGATGTGGACTCAGGCAAGGTCAAGGCTGGTATTAACGCCTACGCCAAACAGTTTGGTGGATTCCTGATTGGCGGCTCGCCTGTGGGCGCCTATGGCTCTCTGATCGCTGGTATTGAGCGCCTGATTGACCCAACCAAAAAGGATGTCAGGGCTGACCCAGACCTACCCATTGCCATTCGTGGATTCTATGAGGGCTTTAACCAGTATATGAGCCGTCTGCCTTACTTTAACCAGGCATTGCCAGATGACCTCAATCTATGGGGTGATGCCCGTAGCCAGGGCCAAGGAAAGGCTTACGAGATGGTCTTGCCTACCAGGGTATCGCCTGAGCAGTTTAGTGAGGCTGACGACATCCTAGTGCGCCTGGGCTCACCCTTGTCGGTCAAAGGCTTTAACAGGGTGGATGGGGTTGACCTGACTGCCGAGGAGCGTAACCGCTACAAGGAAATCTATGGCAAGGGTGTTGTCAGCGCTGGGCGTGACATCAAGGGTGCCATTGTCGAGGTTGCGACAACACCTGGCTTTGATGCACTGCCGCTAGATCAGCAACAGGAAACCATTAAGTCTATTCACCGTAAATATCAGGATGCCGCAAAGCAACTGCTATTACAGGAAAGTCCAGATTTAGTGATGAGAATCGAGAAGTTAAAGGCCAATCGAGAGGCTTTTGGCATCTATTATAAAGAGTAATTTTTGAATACAATTAGCAAAAGGAGCTTATGAATCATGGCCAATTACGCAATCTCTAATGTGCCCCGTAGGGTAGTCTATGCCGCATCAGGCGTAGGCCCCTATGCGTTCACCTTTGAAATCCTTACGGCCAGTGATATTGCGGTCTATAAAGGCGACACGCTCCTGACGCTGACAACAGACTATACCGTTACGATCAACGCTAACGGCACAGGCTCGATCACCCTGACAACATCCGCTGGCACTAGCAACATTACGATTGTCGGCTCCAAGACTATTGCTCGCACCACCGACTTTACGACTGGTGGTGACTTCTTTGCTAATACCTTGAATGACGAGCTCGATGCTCAGACCATCTTTATCCAGCAAGTAGCCGAGACCGCAGAGCGTGGACTCAAGGCGCCAGTCACCGATCCGACTGACATCAATATGACCTTGCCCCGTAGGGCTGACCGAGCTGGCAAGTATCTCGTATTTGATAGCAGTGGTAATCCAGCGCCAGGCGAAATCCCAGAGGATGTAGCTACCGTAGCCAGCAACATTGCTGACATTAACGCGGTTGCTGACAACGAGACAAACATCAATACCGTTGCTGGTCAGATTACTCCGACCAACAATATAGCAACGGTGGCTGGCATTTCAGCCAATATCACCACAGTAGCCAACAACACCACAAACATTAACGCCGTAGTGGGTAACGCTACGAATATCAATGCGGTGGCTGGCAATGCAACAAACATCAATACAGTTGCCTCCAACGCGACTAACATCAATGCGGTCAACGCAAACAAGACAAACATTGATACGGTGGCTGGTATTGCCGCAGATGTGACTACTGTTGCTGGAATTGACGATGATGTAACAACTGTTGCTGACAACATTGCGGATGTCAATGCGATTGCTCCTGTGGCCGCTGGCTTGGGCGACATTATTACTGCCATACCAGATATTGAAACTGTATCTGCTGACCTGGTTGGCGACAATACGATTGGCACAGTCGCTACCAATATCAGCTATGTCCAGACGATTGGCTCTGACTTAGGCGGTGGTGGATTTAACTACGATCTAGGTTCAATTACAGACCCCGCCACTGGCCCATCTGCCGCACCTAGCGGTTACATCGTATCGGTCTATGACCAGCTCGCAGACATCGAGACTGTTGCTGACGATGCGACTGACATTGGAACGGTCTCCACAAACATTGCAAGCGTCAATACCGTAGCTACGAATATCGCATCCGTAAATACAGCGGCGTCTGATATTGCCAGCATCATTGAAGTCGCTAACGATTTGAATGAGGCTGTATCTGAGATAGATATTGTTGCAAATAATATTTCAGTTGTGCAGGCCGTTGGCGCAGATATTACCAATGTAAATACTGTAGCTGGAATTAGCGCAGATATTTCTACGGTTGCAAATGATTCCGCCGACATTCAATTACTGGCTGACAACATAGCCGCAATATCAGCAAAAGCAAACTCAGGCGCAAATAGCGACATCACTTCATTGTCTGGTCTTACGACACCTATTACCGCATCACAAGGCGGTACTGGTGGAGATGGAGACAAGGGAGACATCGTTATATCTGGTGGCGGCACGATTTGGTCTATTGAAAACAATGCAGTAACAGCAGAAAAACTTTCATCAACACTTGATTTAGGGAGCATCGCATAATGGCAACTCAACTTAAACTAAGGGGCGGCACTACAGCCCAGCACGCCACATTTACTGGAGCAGATAAAGAAGTCACAGTAGATACCACCAAAAAAACATTAGTAGTGCATGATGGCACTACCGCTGGTGGTTTTCCACTTCTAAAAGAAAATGACATTGGCTCTCGTGTTCAAGCCTACGATGCAAATTTAACTTCTGCTGTAAATAGAGGTTTATTCCGCAAAAGTGACCCTACTATTGTTGCATGGACAAAAACAGGGAATGGCACAGCGACAACTTCATCCATTCTTTATATTGAAGTTAATGGCTCAATTAAAACTATTGCAAGCGGCACAAGCATTAGTATGCCTACTCTTACTGCTGGCACAGACTATGCAATTTGGGCTAAGACAGATGGCACATTAGAGGCAACTTCAAATCATACAAGCCCGCCCACAGCCAATGCTCGCAAGGTTGGTGGGTTTCACTATGCTGCTGGTGGAAATGCTACAGGCACAAGTGGCGGCAATACTACAGCGCAAATCAATGAATACTCATTTTGGGATTTAAAGTTTAGACCAGCTTGTAATGACCCAAGGGGAATGACATTAGTTGCTGGTG
>ERZ869921.319-NODE-319-length-32656-cov-5.174780_pt1 | contig 32656 bp, 55 predicted proteins | sample MGYA00579310_ERZ869921 | MGnify/ENA primary metagenome ERZ869921 (study PRJEB32216, sample SAMN09231816) | wastewater metagenome | place: USA: Maryland | collected 2016-06-21 | study: EMG produced TPA metagenomics assembly of the PRJNA472060 data set (Reclaimed... | reverse complement strand
CTCTTCCGATCTGCCAAAAAAACACGAAACCGGGTTTTTGATAAATGGTCAAAGCCATAAAATGGGATCACAGCGCGAGGAAGATTGAGGACCTGAAGCCGGCGGCCTATAATCCGCGTAAATTGACAGAAGACCAGGCAAAACACCTCACGGAGTCTATTGAGAGGTTTGGCCTTTGCGATCCGATTGTGATCAACAGGGATAACACCGTGATAGGCGGTCATCAGAGGCTGAAGATCCTGAAGCAGAGAGGATCCGTAGAGGTACCGGTATATATTCCTGACCGTGAATTGAGTGCGGAAGAGGAGAAAGAATTAAACATCAGGCTCAACAAGAATCTTGGCGAGTGGGACATTGAGATGCTTTCTGCATTCTCGCAGGAGATGCTGAAAGGTGTCGGGTTCAGTTCACAGGAGCTTGATAGGATATTCAGGATCGAGGAAGATGAGAACGAGGACAGTGTTCCTGATGTAAAAGACAATCCGTATTCTGTCAGGAGAGGCGATATCTGGCAGTTAGGCCGGCACAGGATAATGTGCGGTGACAGCACGAGCGAGGCTGATGCAGAGGTCCTGATGCAAGGCAACAGAGCAGAGATGTGTTTTACGGATCCTCCTTACAATGTTGACTACCAGGGCGGGATGAACGCCTTCGGCCAGAACAAACGATCAGGCATTGCAAACGACAAGATGAGCAAGACAGACTTCTACGAATTTCTGGTATCAGTCTGCAAAAACATTGTGAAGAATACTATCGGTGGAATTTACATTTGCATGTCCTCGTCAGAAATGCAGCAGTTGAGATCTGCATTTTCCGCGGGGGGGGGGGGCACTGGAAGGATGATATAATCTGGATTAAAAACACTTTTACAATTTGTAGATCGGACTACCAGCATCAGTATGAGCCGATTCTGTACGGGTGGCCAGGAGAGACAAAGAATCATTATTTTATTGATGACCGGACGATCGCTGATGTCTGGGAAGACATGCGCGAGATAAAGACATCCTTTGACGGAGAATACACATCAATAAAGTTTTCTGGTTTTGAGGTAATGATCAAAGGAAAGGCAGAAGGACTTGTCCGGAAGAAGAGGCTGGAGACGGATATCTGGAGGCATGACAAGCCGGTCAAGAGCGAAGAGCATCCAACGATGAAGCCGGTTGCTTTGTGTGAGAGGGCTATATTGAACTCATCAAAGCGCGAAGGGATTGTCCTCGATTTGTTCCTTGGATCCGGGTCTACTCTGATAGCCTGTGAGAAGGCTCTTCGGACATGCTATGGGATGGAGATCAGTGAGCATTACTGCTCCGTCATATTGAAGCGGTGGGAGGACTTTACAGGTCAGAAAGCGAATCGGGTAGTATGTGGGCAGTGACAGTCATGTCGATCGCGGGGGTTATCCTGAATATCAAGAAGCGCAGGGAGTGCTTCGTGATCTGGGCGTTCACAAATTTGGCATGGATGATTTATGATTTTATGATCGGGGCTTACGCGCAAGCGGCGTTGTTTGCGGTATATTTCGTCCTGGCTATATGGGGGTTGTGCGAATGGGCAAAAGAGGACCGTTGCCAAAGAAAGCCGGGCTAAAGGTCCAGTCAGGTAAGCTGCCAATGAACAAGGCGGCGCTTACCGAGCTATTGAGTCAATATGAACCTCCTGAATGCCCAGAACACCTGACAGATGATGAGCGGACGGTATGGAACACGACCGTTGAACTGTTAAGGCCAACCCGTGGGCTGGATCCAAAGGACCAGGCTATCCTTGCCGCGTACTGCAACAGTTATGTGCAATGGGTTAAGGCCGAGAAGGATATCCAGAAGATCGCGAAAGACAATAAGATATCAGGCCTTGTGATGAAGAGCATAAACGGGCTTATGATAAATCCTCTCGTCACAATAAGCCGGAGGGCAAAGGCCGACACAATATTCTACGCATCACAACTTGGGATGACACCGACATCGCGAGTCCGTGTAAACATGAACACAGGGAATCTTGTGAGACAGAATCCTTTCAGGATATTGAAAGCCGAGAATGAAAAAGAACTGGACGCAAATAGCAAAGGATTACGCCAGATCATCAAGGCAGAAGAAGCGAGCCGGTAAGTTTGGGAAGTGGACACGGCTGGCTTGTGATCGATTCATTTCAGACATTCGCAGATCCAAGAGCAAAGATAATTGTAAATTCTTTTATTCAGACGCAGAGGCTTCCAAGGTCTGTGAGTTTGTTTCAAACCTCCCGCATGTCGAAGGCAAGTGGAAAACAGACACCATATCTCTTGAACCTTTCCAGGTATTCCTACTCTGCAATTTATTCGGATTCCGAAACACTGATGGAACGCGCCGATTCACATCCGCGCTGATAGCGGTCGCTCGAAAGAACGCGAAGAGCACGCTGGCCGGTGCGATCGGGCTTTATTGCCTTACCATGGAGAATGAGAAAGGTCCGCAAGTGATCTCGGCCGCAACGACCGGAGATCAGGCCGCGATCGTGTTCAATACGGCAAAGCGCATGGTTGACAAGACGCCGGATCTCCGAGAGGTATTCAATATAGAGCCTTTCACGCGGGCCGTGGCGTGTTATGGGAACGGTGGCCTGATGCGGCCAATAAACGCCAAAGCATCCACACAGGACGGCCTAAACCCTTCCTGCATCATCATGGATGAGATCCATGCCCACAAGAGCCACGATCTCCTCAATGTCCTCCAATCTGCCGCAGGGGCCAGGCGCAATCCGCTGTTTCTTTATACGACCACAGAAGGATACGAGACGCCAGGACCATGGCCGGAAATGAGGAAATTCGCTCACCAGGTGCTTGACGGAGTGGTCGAAGCAGACCATTTCTTTGCGGTAATTTACGCAATAGACGATGAGGACGATGAGTTTGACCATAAGGTATGGATAAAGGCAAACCCGCTCATTGAGGCCAATCCACTGATCAAGGATGCAATAAAAAAGGACGCCATAGATGCCCAGGCAATGCCTGGAAGACACTCCGAATTCCTGATAAAGCGCATGAATAGGCAGAGTTCAACAGCCCAGGGATGGGTAGATCTCCAGAAGTGGAAGGCATGTTCTGGCCAGGTGAACCTTGAGGAGCTCAAGGAATACCCCTGTTTCGGGGCCCTGGACCTCGCTAGTACGCGAGATCTCACATCCTTCAGGCTTGTGTGGCTCAAAAACGGGGTTATTTACACGCATGGCTGGCGCTGGGTGCCACAGGCAACGGTGGCATTGAGATCGCAAAGGAACCTCGTTCCTTACTCTGGATGGGTGAAAGCCGGCCACATGATCGAGACTCCCGGGGATGTAACGGATTATGACGCGGTATTCAATAAGGTGATCGAGATTTCGCAGGGATACAGGCTTGTCAAGGTGGCCTTTGACCAATGGAACGCGCAGCAGATAGCAGCAAAACTTGAGCGGAATAACATAACGATGGAGATGTTCATCCAGGGGCCGAAATCCTACCATCCTGCAATGAAGCATTTTGAGGAGGCATACTTTGACGGCCGGTTCAGGCATGGCGGTGATCCGGTCCTGACATGGTGCGCCTCAAACATTGTCCCTAGAACAGACCAAAACATGAACATGGCCCCGGACAAAAAACACAGCGCTGACAAGATCGATGACATGACATCCCTTCTCATGGCGATCGGAATAATGATCCGCGATGAGCAAACAGAAGGCATCGACGACTTTCTAAATGACCCGCTCGTCCTTCGCTAACCTTCCTAAATAAAATTAAGGCTTGCACTTGCCCGCCTTAATGTAAAAATAATTATTGTAAAGATTGTTACGCATTTTCTCGACGGGGAAAAGTGCGTGTTTATCGGAGCCTCATGTCTGCGCGCAGGTGGATGTGGGGCTTTCTTTTTAAGACATTAAAAAGGAGGATCACTTGGCCTTCTGGAATAACTGGTCTTTCTTTGGGAGTGGACAATCGAAGCGCGTTCCCGGCGTGCAGAGGCTTGAACCATCGACGGGAAGAATGACAAAGCGACAAGTTACCGACGAGACAGCATTGCAACTGTCGGTTGTTTTCGCGTGTGTCAGGCTTCTTGCTGAAACAGTGGCTGGACTCCCGCTGAATTTTTATCGCGTCGCGAAAGATAAGAGCAGGATCCTTGATGAAGGGTATTACCTTTATCGGCTTTTGAAAACAAAGCCCAACAGATATCAGACGCGCGTTGAGTTCTGGGAAACGATCATCTATCAGCTTGCCTTCCGAGGCAATGCTTATTGCATGAAAGAAAGGAACTCATCTGGACAGATAATCTCATTGCTTCCTTTGATGACCGCCCAGGTTGAGACGGTCCTTGAGAATGATGGAAGCATCACATACCGATATACCACAGGAAAAGGTGTGGCGGTATTTGCTGAACAGAGCATCTGGCATTTGAAGCTCTTTGGAAATGGGATCACCGGGATGTCTCCGCTCGACAATGCCCGAAACAGCCTCGGCATTGCGATAAGCGCAGAGGACCGCGTGAACACACTGGCTAACAGCGGATTCAAGCCGTCTGGCGTGCTTACTATCGACAAGGTTTTGACTCCGGAACAAAGGAAGGCGATCAGGGAGAATTTCAAGGAACTGGCAGATGGCGGCGAAGATACGCTCCGCGTTCTTGAGGCTGGGCTGACATACCAGCAGATCAGCATGAACCCGAAGGATGTCCAGCTTCTGGAGAGCAGAAAGTTCCAGACAGAGGATATTGCTCGTTTCTTCGGAGTCCCTTCGGTCCTGATCAATGACACATCCTCGTCAACGGCCTGGGGGACAGGCATGGGCGAGATCATAAGAGCCTTTTATAAGCTCGGTCTTCGGCCATATTTGGAAAGAATTGAATGCAGCCTGACGGCAAACATTATTGATATCGCTGACCGCGACTTGATCGTACCAGAATGGGACTTTGATGCGCTTCTTCGCGGTGATGAAAAGGCCAGATATGAAGGATACAAGGTGGCGATATCAAGCGGAGTAATGTCTCCGAATGAGTGTCGGGCGCGCGAGGGGTTAAGTCCGGATAAGAACGGCGACAGGTTATATATCGACCGGCAACTGATCTATTTAGAAAACGGAGGGTTATCAAATGAGCAAATCACGACTTCCCAAGCTCAACCTGGTAAGGCTTGACGCAAAGAGCCGGATTGATGATGGAATTCTTGCCCGCTGGGACAAGACGCTTGTCCATGCCGAGGAGAAGAATAACACGATCAATATATTTGATGTGATCGGCGCTGATTATTTCGGAGAGGGATTCACGGCAAAGAGAATGTCAGCCGCTCTTCGATCGATCGGATCAGAGAACGATGTGGTTGTGAACATCAACTCTCCGGGAGGAGACTTCTTTGAGGGGGCCACGATCTACAACCTTCTGGCCGAGCATAAAGGACATGTGACCATTAATGTCTCTGGACTGGCAGCATCTGCCGCATCCGTGATCGCCATGGCGGGTGACACGATCAAGATCTCGCAAGTCGGGTTCCTGATGATCCATAACGCCTGGGGAATGGTTATCGGAAACAGGCATGATATGACGCAGGCAGCGGAGGTTTTTGCGACATTTGACGCATCCATGCGCGATTTATACGCGGCCAGGACCGGTCTTGAGGCCAAGGATGTCGAAAAGCTCATGGATGGAGAGACATGGCTGAATGCCGCTGATTCTGTTGAGAAGGGATTTGCCAGCGAGATCATCCATGTAAAGACAGTTGATCCTGACGGCAATGAGAAGAAAGCCAAGGCTATGGCAAAGAGGACCATTGAGATGGCCCTTGCCAAGCAGGGAATATCGAAGAAAGAGCGCGAGGAAATCTTCCAAATGGCCGGTGTGCGTGATGTAGCCGAGCCAGCCCCGAGTGATTCAGGCGTGGATGATGACTGGCGTGCTCTGATCGAGACAATGAAGAGTTAAACAATATTAAAAAAGGAGAACAATATGGACCCGAAAGAATTAGTACAGGCTTTTGCGGCCTTCAAGGCAGCGCAAGAGCAGGCCAATGAGGCTGTCAAGTCCTTGGCCAAGGAGATCGAGAAGGGGAGCAAAGAGGGTATCGCCGCGGCTGTTGCCAAGGCTGATGCGCTCGCCGTCCAGGTGCAGGCTTTGGCTGATCGCATGGTCGAAGCCGAGCAGAAGCTCGTCAAGAACATCCTTGCTGGGACAGAGCCCGTCGCCTCGATCGGCGCGGTCATCGTGGCCAGCAATGAGTACAAGGCGTTCGCATCAGGCAGCGCGAGCCGTTTCCGTATGGATACGAGCAAGAAGTTCAGCCCGCGCGCGAACACGATCACCGGTCAGTCTGGGAGCCCGGCTTCCAATTCTGACACGATCGTCGGTCCTGATCGCCTTGCTGGGATCGTTCCTGGGGCATTTCGTGCGCTTCGCGTGCGCGACATTCTCCCTTCTGGCCCGACCGGAAGCAATATGATCGAGTTCACCCGCGAGTTGGTGTTCACCAACAACGCGGCCGAAACGGCAGAGGGCGCGAGCAAGCCTGAATCTGTCCTGACCTTTGAGCTTGCCACGGCCCCGGTCGTGACGATCGCTCACTGGATCAAGGTCACGAAGCAGGTCCTGTCCGATGCACCCGCGCTGGCGTCCTACATCGACAATCGGCTCCGCTATGGTGTCGAGTTGCGTGTGGACAACCAGCTCGTTTCCGGTAACGGGAGCGGTCAGAATCTGAAGGGCATGACCCATTCGGATAATATGACCGCATTCACGCCCGTTTCAGGTGACACCGCCATCGATTCTGTGAATCGCGCCAAGCAGATCATCGCCGTGGCCGATTACCAGGCGACTGCTGTGATCCTGAACCCGGCAACCTGGGGCGCCATCGAGAGAGAGAAAGATGGCAACGGAAGGTATGTCGTTGGGAATCCTTTCGGCCAGATCACGCCGGTCCTCTGGGGCCTGCCGGTCGTTGTGACGAACGCGATCACCGCAGGGAAGCTCCTGATCGGCGCGTTCGACATCGCCTTCCAGGTCTGGGAGCGCGAGGGTGTTTCTGTCGAGATGACCAACGCAAACGACACGGATTTCGTGAAGAATCTCATCACGGTCCGCGCCGAAGAGCGTCTGGCTCTCGCAGGATACCGTCCGGCCAGCGTGCTGTACGGCAATCTCGAAGTGTAGTTGACCGATATCTCCAGGGGCCTTCAATGACCGAGGAAACTCGGATGGCCCCTGGGGATGTCGTTTTAAGAGAGGCGTATCATGCTCGTAAAAGTGAAAAGGTTCTTCATCAGTTCTGTCTACGGGAATGTGGACGAGGGGAGGATCCTTGACATAAGCGATGCAAAAGCCAAGCAACTCATCGCAGCCGGGCTGGTTTCTGTTTATGCCAGCTCGGTTGCTGATGTTGCGAAGCAATCGTCTTTTCACTCTCCCGTCGAAGCAGATCAAGCTGGGTCATTATCGCAAGCGGACCAAGCCTTACAGAACAAGACTGTGAGCGAGTCCGAGCCTGGCGAGAAGAAGGTGACATACAGGAAGAAAAGAAAGTCATTGTCGTAAACACGACTTTCCGGCGTGCTTTATGGGCAGACATTCTTTATGCTTGCGACGGGGATTGGTGGGAACACTACATCAAAGAAGTGAGGGCCGATTTTAAGGGTGAACTTTGGACTCAAGCGAAAAAGGCATCTTTGGAATACGGCCTTTTTAATGTAGAGGGAGATTCAAAACCTGGTCTTGGAAGAGACAAGATCCATTTCGGAGGGAACAGCGGATACCAGGCAATCAACCTGGCCTATCTCTTCGGAGCCGTAAAGATCGTTCTTTTAGGATTTGATATGCAGAAAGCAAGCGGAATGGTCCACTGGCATGGGAACCACCCAGCAGAGATAAACCGCGATTGCCCAGTAAAGTCTTTCTTGAAGAGGTTCCCAGAGATTGCGAATGATTTGAGGGCTGAAGGAGTTGAGGTCATAAATGCGACACGGGAGACGGCGCTTGAGTGTTTCCCAAGAATGAGGTTAGAGGACGCCCTATGCTTAAAGTCATAATTCCACCTGATGAGATTATTACAGTCGAAGACGCCGCAGATTTCATGCACGCAGAATTCACGGACTCCGAGGAGTCTATTGTTGAGAGCCTTATAACGGCCGCCAGGCAATGGTGTGAAGAGTATCTCCGCAGGGCGATTGGGATCCAGACTCTTGAGCTCCGTGTAAACGGATTCCCTGATGATAGCGGCCCAGTGATCCTCCGATCGCCATTGATCGAAGTCAACTCTGTAAAGTACCTTGATTCTGATGGAACAGAGCAGACGCTTGATGAGGATGAATATATCGTAAGCGATGCGGAGCCGGCCGAGATCGTTCCGGTCAGCGATTGGCCCGTGACATACGCCAGCGCGGATTCTGTCCGTATTGAATACGAGGCAGGATATTGCCCCGGAGGAAGCCCTGCATTATCACAGGCCTTGCCGAAGACAATCAAGACAGCAATGCTGATGATGGTTGCTGATATGTACGCGAATAGAGAAGCGCAGATGGAGAAGCAGTTGACAGCAAATCCGACTGTTGAGCGTTTACTTTCAATGTATCGCCTGGAGCTTGGGCAATAATGATAAACGCAGGGAAACTGAACAAGAGAGTCTCGATCGAGGAATCCGTTGCAGTGTCTCCTGCTGTGAATGAATTTGGTGAGCCGAATGTTGTCTGGGATGAGCTTGCAGAGGTCTGGGCAGCAATGGAGCCTTTGACGAGCCGCGAATTCTGGGCCCAGCAACAGGTACAAAGTGAGATCACGGTCAGGATCCGGATCCGGTATCGTGATGACATCGTTGCCGGAATGAGGGTCGTATATAACCAGTCGATCTACATGATAAAAAATGTTATTGATCCACTCGAGAAGCATGAAGAGCTGCATCTGATGTGCTCCGAAGGCGTGAGGGTAAGCTGATGATTGATATCCAGGTCCAGGGACTTGCTGAACTTGAGCGGAAGATGCTCGCATTAGGGCCAAAGATAGGCCTAAAGGCCTTACGGTCAGCTCTTGCCTCTGGGGCACAAGTTATCAAGAGGGATGCAATGATCCGCGTCCCTATGAAGACGGGACGATTGAAGAGGGCTCTTTATATCAAGAGGCTCTCAAAGCCTAACCCGTTCCAGGAGAGGTTCATATTTGGAGCTCGGCATGGCAAGAAGATGCGGAAGCGCAATCTTGATGCATATTATTGGGGATTCATTGAATTTGGCCACAAGGATAGGTCCGGAAATGCTGTTAATCCGCGTCCGTTCATTGTCCCTGCGTTTGCTTCAAAGAAAGAAGCGGCTCTTGATCGGATAAAGGTCGTTTTGAGAAACAAGATTCAGCAGTTTGCCAAGGAGAAAGCATGATCCAGGCAGATATATTCAAAGCCATTTCCGATAGCATATCCGTTCAGGCGATCGCAGGAAGCAGGATATACCCTGTCAGGCTTCCGCGCGAGGCTGTCCTTCCTGCTGTTGTCTATCAGATCCCGAGCGTGGAGCCTGTGAATAGCATCTCCGGGGACAGCGGAATTGACAACGCATCTGTGCAGGTCGTCTCCTGGGCAAAAGAATATGCAACGGCTCATGAACTCGCGGCCGCTGTCAGAAGCGCTCTCATTGGATCTGGGCTTCGCATCGTAACAGAGAGCCAGAATGATGACGAAGATATTGAGACGAGAAGCTACAGTGTCGTTCTTAACTTTCGAGTATGGACATAAACGGACCGATTATTAAAAAGGGGGATCCCATGAAAGCAAGGTCATTCTTAATTCTCACACTCTTTGTTCTGTTTGTTTCTGTGTCGATCGCAATGGCAAAGATAGAAACAAACTCGCAGATTGCATCATCTTTTGTGATGTACGGGAAGAATGGAGACACCATTGTCCCGATAAAGGTAGATACCGACGGGACTGTGTTCATAAAATAAGGGGGGTAATGAAATGAGAAAGTTTCTATTAACGGCTTTATTGGTTCTCGTTTGCGGGATGTCTTTCGCAAAGGTCGAGACAAATTCGACGACAACAGGATCAATGGTCGGCTATGGAAGGACAGTTGGGGGTGTTATCGTCCCTTTGAAAGTCGACACTGATGGGACTTTAATAACATCTGGTGGAAGTGGGGGAGGCGTAAACTGGGGTGATATCGGAGGAACTATCGGTAGCCAGACCGATCTCAACAATGCCTTCCTGAAACTGGATCAGACAACTCCTCAAAGCGTTATAAACGGAGCTCCTGTGTTTAGATCTAGCATAGAACTTGGCTACGACGCTCCTGCATTCACTGCAAATACCGCGGGATTAATAAAGTTATGGTCGGCAGGGGATAACAATCGCTATGCACAAGTTGCTGCTGGAGAACTTACAGAAAACACGATTTATAGGTTGCCGTTGGCCTTACCAACAGCTGCAAATCAATTTTTAGCATCTGACATGACAGGATTAATGAGCTGGAGTTCAGAGGTCGATACATTGGCGAGTGTCACGGCGAGGGGTTCAGTTACGAACCAGAACATCGGCATTGGTACGACAGCACCCGCAACAAATCTTGAAGTGATCGGGAGCGCATACTTTGGAACTGTTGGCAATCAGGTGCAGAGTTCTGCTTCTGGTGTCGTGTATACCGGGACAACGCGCCCAAAACGCAGTTTCTTCATCAGCGTGACTGGAATGACTCCATCGACGACTGACGGAGCTGGAGATCAGACACAGGAAGAGACGGCAACAAACAAGATTAATTATTTTACGAGCGTGTTCCCAGGAGACTCAACCAAAAACATGGACTTCACGACTCCGTTGCCGAAGTCTTGGGACGGTGGGACGGTAACGGCGATATTTTATTATATCCCGACAGGAGTGCCTTGCACAGACATTGATCTCTGTCCATCCGGTCATTACACGAACTGGGGCATTAAGGGCGTCTTGATCGGAAACAATAGCGATCCTGATTCTGCTTATGGGACAGCTGTGGAAGTCTCCGTTGCAATCCAGACGCAGAATTACATCCATGTCACACCAGAGACGGATCCAATCACCATCGCTGGGACATTATCTGGCGAAAAGGTGATCCAATGGAAGATATACCGGGATGGGACTAACGATTCCGACAATGATCCCGCTAAACTGATCGGCGTCCTGATTAAATATACAGCGACGAAAGAAACGGATAACTGATGACTGAAAGGGTCGGTGAGATTTATGTTGAAAAGCGTATTAAAGAGAGCGTTCATCATTTTATTAGTGATGCTTTCGCTCGGGCTGGGGAGTTATTGTTACGCTTTCTACGGGAAGTTTGGCGTAATCGCTCGGACGGTCAGCATCTAAAGTGGCTCGGCATTTTTCTGGGTTCTTTGGCATTTGCAACATCGTTGAGAATGGTTTACACCCAGATGATCGGCTCGGATCAGATCGAGTTCAACCGCGCCCTGATGGGTCTGTGTTTCCCGTTCATCTTCTGTATCAAGAAGCGGGAGTGGCGCAATGTGATTCTAACGGTTGCCATCATGAGCGCGATCCTGTCCAGGCAATGGATAGGAATATATTGCATCTCGATCACATATTTTTTCATAATCGCACAGAAGAACAAGGTGCTTGGAGTGCTATTCCTCGCGGTTATTTTGTCGCTCTCAATGGCGAGTAAGCAGTTGATTAAGACAGCAACGCCAATAGATGACACACAGGAGCGCATGGCGATCTATCAGTTTACGCTTTCCAAATGGAAAAACATCGCGTGGGGGCATGGCTTGAACAGTTTTCAGAAGTTACCAGAGAATCAGCCAAATGTTAGGAAAGACAAGAAACTCCAACACCACCCACATTCAGAATTGATTTGCTCTTTGTTTGAACTTGGCGTCTATGTGACCATTGGGTTGACTTTCGTGATGCTTTTGCCGTTGTTATGGTCGCGCGTTGACATACTGATGATAAGCCACTTGTGTCTTGTGCTGCAAAGCCTGATTGATTTTCCGCTGCATAGGGTAACTACAGGATTGGTCGCTCTCATAATCCTGACTTTAGCGTATTCGAGGAACTGTTATGACAAAAGAGACTTGTCCGTCTTCGAGGTTTGATTACATGGAAAGTGAAATCAACATCTACGAGCGCCTGGATGTGCTCCGGAGGAGCAGGAAGAAGTTCATCCTGATGTCACTCGCGGCGTCGGTGCTCTTTTTGTTGTACTTTATCCCGCAATCCGGAGGTTATGTTTCAACATCTTCAATCCTTCTGTCAACGAACAATAAAGAGGATGTCGATATCCAGGCCCGAATACTGAAGTCAAGAAGCACCAGAGATCTTATTAAAAGCGCATGTTCATTTGACAACGGGATCGATGTCGTGGCGAATGTGTCGAAAGGAACAACCAGGGTTATTGATGTCGTCAGCACAGCACCGAATAAAGACCTGTCAGAATGCGTGCTCTTGGCATCGATAGAGGCATACAGGACATTGAGAAATAATGCCTATAAAGAGATTGGAGTCCCGGAAGATAAGATCATGAAATTTGCCGTCATTGACAGGGTAGACACAAAGCAAAGCACAAATTCTGTGACGAAAAAGGGCATTGTCTTTGTTTTAATATCAGGAATGTTTGCTGGACTTTCATATGTCTTTGCAGAAGATCGATATAAAAGGGACAAGATTAAGCACAAGAATCAGACAAAAGATGGAGTTCAAAATGGGTAACGACCTTCTTCCAGTGATATCAATTCTATGGTCTTTATTGTCTGGTTTTGGGGCCGTCGTTGCCGTTGTATGGAATATTCGCGGCATGGTGGCAAGTTTTGAGAGAAAGATAAGCGACGCGATAACATCCTCTGATGAGAAGATCACCAGGATCACCGATGACATCAGGGCAGAGTTTAACGCAAACCTGAAGCTGCTTGCCCAGGAACAAGCCGATAAACGGGACACTCTATATCGCCGTTTCGATGAGAATAAGAAGTTCATTGACGATACATTTGTGAGAAACAAAGAGTGCGTCCTGATGCACACGACAACATCTAACTGCGTTGAAGGTCTTCGTCTTGACATGAAAGAACTTCGCAAGGAGATCGCTGAAGTCAAGGAGCTTGTGCTGAAGAGATGACGAACCACGATGCCGTCAAGAAGATGGGCGAGGCGTATAAGGCTCTTGGCATTGCGATCAGGCAATGCGACAGGCCTCACATATCGCATCTTATTCAGACGGCAAGAGACATGATATACGATGTCGGAGATGGGAAATTCGGAAAGGAATTCATCGATGAACTCCATTATTCAGAAGCTGACTAGCGGCCGGTATATCGTTGTTGTCTCCACATCGATCACATACTCTGCCATTGTCGTGTTCACGGCATGGCATTATGTCAGAACAGTATCTCCGGAGAAGCTGGAAGGATTTGCCGTAGGCCTTGTGATGGGATTCGCAGGGCTTGCCGGCGTTATTTATAAATCATACTTCGACAGGACGGACAGAAAGGAAGAAACAAAGCCATGAAGATATTCAACTGGATCAAGTCTTTCTTCGCAAACACCCTCAAGGCATTCATGAATCAGATCTTTACGAGAGCAAAACAAGAGGTGATCGCAGCGCTCAAGGACATCGCGCTCCAGGCCGTTATTAAGCTGGCAGACACGGACCTATCGAACGAGGATAAGCGCAGACAGGCTTTTGCGGAGATCAAGGCGTATGCGGTCGGCCGCGGGATGAAGGTCAGCGACAGTCTTGTGAATCTTGTCCTGGAGATGTCAGTCCAGGCAATAAAGGGGTGATATATGGCTGGATGGGGAGGATTCCTTGGGAAGATAGCAGAGCAGTTCCAGGGCCGCGTTGAGCGCCTCAAGAATGAACGGGCCAAGCTAGTGAAAGAACAGCTCGACCTTGAGATGAAGCCGTGTACGGCAGAGGTTACTGTCCGGTATGGGAAGATCGTCCAGAGGATAAAAGAGATCGATGAGATCCTCCGGAACAACGCAAAGGACTGATCATGAAAAACTGTTTATTACTAATTTGTGCGATATCGGTAATTGGATGTGGTGCCCCCAAAAAGCCAGAGATCAAGGATCCATGCGCTGGCGTGTCGGCATGTTTTGGGGACAGGGGACAGAGCCCTTCTGATGTTGAAGGCTGCCTGGCCCTGATCGCTTGTCGAAACTGGAGAATGGAAGCCAGATGAACGAGAAGCGCGAGATCTTAAAGACCGTTGGCCGGTTCCTGATCGTCCTGGTCTTTGCCACGCTTTACTGCATTGGTGGCACAGAGGACATGGGAGGCAAGTGGATCCGCAGATATCTTGGGCCGGCTGTTCTTTGCATTGGGATGTTCGCATATTCAAGATCCTGGAAATCCCTGGCCCAGGCCCCGTTGATGGTTTTGACGCTATCCATGGGATATGGAGGGACAGACCTGGAGTGGCTGAAGATCGTCAAAAGGTCCTTCTGGGGAGCCTGTAATGGCCTTTCTTCTGGGTTTTCCGGCCTCCTAGAGCGCCGGTTCTGGCTTCCGATAGCCCAGACAGTCATCCTTTCAGGAATATGCGTCCTTCTGGGCGTTTATAATGTCCTTCCGAACGCCAGGGCAGAGGAGTTCACGATCGGAGTCTTCATAGCAACCCTTCCTATGATGAGCGCCAGACCAACAGTTTGATATTTTTTACCCTCACAGCCTTGACTTTCCATCAATATATGTTATCTTTGCAGTGATCGCCCCCCGATCCCAAGTCCCCCGGGCCGGGTAAACCCCCACAAAACAAACCCTTTGACATATTCGGAGGATAGGACTATGTTCAAGACGCTGGAGATGCACGAGGAGGTGAGAAAGGTGAACCCCAATGTCATCTATGATGACAAGGTGGTGAAGTACACCATTAACATCCCCGTGGACATCTACGAGCGTATCACGAGGATCTGCCGAGAAAGGAGGATACATCGCTCGGTATGGTTCAGGGACGCGGTAAACAAGTCCTTGAATATGACCCACACGACAAAAGAACTCATCGATTATGAGATAATGCGTCGGATGGGTGAGATAAATATCGGTGAACTGCCGGAAAAGGTAACGACATCTTCAGCGCGAACGGAGCCCGATCACATGATGCATAAATTCCCAGGATTCATCGGGGGATTGAGAAGAAACCCGTTCGTCTATAATCTGTTCCGACGGGAAATCGGGCAATAAGAAGGCTGATAAAAAACTTGAGAATTATCTTGCAAAACAAAAAGTCGTTTGGTATTGTGAAGATGTTCTTTGGGAATATCGGGTATTACACATACGGCCAGCGGGCCGTTTTTTCTCGCGCCGTCAACTTCCTATAATATAATCAATTTCAACGGGAGTTGATATTATCAAATAGCCGACGAGAAAAACAGCATCGATATTATCCGATGAGTTACCGCTGATCGTATTACCAGATATGATCAGCTTTTTTATTGTAACACATCGGGTCTAGACGATGCAGAAAAGTAAAATAAATAAAGGGATGTTGTTACGGAGCAGAAATGCTCATGCCTCTAGACAGGCGCGTAACGACATTCCTTTTTTTCATTTCCAGAAAGAAACAAAATGAAGAAAGAAAAGAATGCACAAAGAATGAGGGAATGGAGAAAGGACAACCATGAAGAATATCTAGACACCTTGAAAAGGTGGCGAGAGAACACCAAGAAGAATTCTCCATGGTTCTTCCATTATAGGAATGCGCGAAACAGATTTCTTTACAGAGATTTATACAAAGCACGCGGATTCTCATTAACTATTGAACAAACAAAGGCCCTTTGGTTTCGGGACAATGCTTTCCTCCTCACAAGACCAAGTATAGATAGAATCGACGGAAATTTAGGATATTCGTTTGAGAACTGTCGATTTATCGAATTCAACGAGAATTCAAAAAATGTCCATAGATGGTCGGTCTTTTCAAACAGAAAGGGGGATGTAAATGTTCAATAATTCAAATGATCTTGTAGCAAGCAGCAAGCAGGAACAGGCCGCGTTCAATATGTTCTTTTGCATCATCATCGGAGCAGTCCTTATCGCGTCCTGCGCCATGAACAAGCCAAAGCTGGCCTCATGGTACGGAGATGTGTATCAGGGAAGAATCACCGCGTCCGGCCAGGCATTCAATCAGGCCGCGCTTACCGCTGCCTCCTGGTATTACCAGATAGGGAGCCGCGTCAAGGTGACAAACGCAAGAACAGGCAGGTCTGTTGAAGTGGAAATCAACGATCGTGGTCCGGCCAAGCGACTTGTGCGCCAGGGCAGAGAGATCGATCTATCCAAGGCCGCATTCGCGCAGATCGCGGACATCAAAGATGGGATCATTCCGGTCAAGATCAGCTTGGTGAGGAATTGAGCATGTGGCCAAGTATTCCAGGATCAGGGAACCATTTGGTGGATATGGATGATCGCTGTCCGAACAGAGATCGCGATGAAGAATATTGCTCCGACTGCAAGAGCGCTCCATGTGAATGTGATGAGATTTTTGAGCGGTCCAGGGTCCTGGACTGACTCGGTGGCAACAATAAAAAGAGAGGTGGCAGATGAGTAAGGAATTGGCAACGGTATCGGGAGGAGGGGGTAGCCTGACGGCGATCGACATCCGAAAGCAGGTGAACCTCGTTCAAGAGGTAATGAAAGAAGTAATGGTCGATGGTGTGCATTACGGAAAAGTCCCCGGATGCGGAGACAAGCCGGCACTCCTGAAGCCTGGGGCCGAGAAGATCGCAATGACCTTCCGGCTTGGATCAGAGTTTGAGGAGCTTCCCGGAAGCATTGAGGGTGACGGATTCATCTGTTACAAGATCGACTGCAAGCTCATTCACATCCCGACAGGAAACATTGTCGGCCATGGACGGGGAACTGCAAACAGTAAGGAAAAGAAGAACCGCACGCGCTCTGTCGCTGCATATAAAGCGACGGATGAAGAGAAGGCCATAGGAAAGCTGGAACAGCGTCCAGGTAAGGACGGCAAGCCATACGATGTTTACATCATCCCGCAGGATCCATGGGACATTCAGAACACGATCTACAAGATGGCCTGTAAGAGAGCCATGGTCGCGGCGGTCCTGAACGCAACAGCAGCCAGTGACATCTTCACTCAAGACATCGAGGACCTTCCAGAAGGAACAGTTGGTGAAGAATCCTGGGAGGATACAAAGCCAAAGGCTCACAAGCCAGCCGTTGAGCCTCCGAAGCCAAGAGATCCGGCCCCGGCAGGAGGGGACACTATCAGCGAGGCCCAGGGCAAGCGCCTTTTTGCGATCGCAATGGGAGCCGGCATGGGTGATCCGGAGACATTCAGAGCATGGCTCAAAGAGCAGTTTGGGTATGAAGGATCCAGGAGAATTCAAAAGTCGCAGTATGAAGAGATCTGCAATGCTGCAAAGGAGTACGCGGCATGATACCTGTGACATTCGATGAAAAAAATCATCGGTATATCGACGAAAGAGGAAATGTAATTCCGCATTGGAGCCATCTCGCCAAGCATTTCGGACTTGTCGATTATTCGATGGTTGATAAGGCCACCCTAGAATCTTCCGCAAAGTTCGGGCGCGTAGTCCACGAGACATGTGCAATGTACGACATGGGAGAGCTGGCATCATGCGATCCAGAGGTCGAGCCCTATCTTGATGGGTGGAAGCGGTTCCTGTCCGATCTTAATCCAAAATTCAAGGCCATTGAGATCCCACTTGCGTCAAGAGTCTGGGGATTCGCCGGGACGCCTGACAGGGTATACAAGGTGAGCCGTGATGGCATATTGGACATTAAGACAGGAGCCCCTGTTCCAGTCACAGACCTCCAGACAGCGGCCTACCAGATCCTGGTTGAAGAGAACCTTGGACTGGCTATAAAAGAACGGATCACAATTAAACTCGTGCCTGGAGAATACCGGCTTATTCAGCACAAAGACAGAAACGACATAAACACGGTAAAAGGAATGTTGGCGCTCTACAGATGGAAGTGCCAGAACGGACTAATAAAAGGAGATGGGGAATGAGCCAAGCAACAATGACAGAGCAAGAGATTATCATCGCGCCGATCAAGACATCGTGCGCGGACCAGGCCGCAGAGCAAGCCGAGGCATATCTTGAAACGGCAAAGATGATCCAGATCCACAGCCAGCCGCAATATGAGAAAGCCGCGATCACGCTCAAGACGATCAAGGCATTCTACAAGCAGCTTGAAGATGAGCGCACAAAGATCACCAAGCCCATGGACGCGGCAAAGAAGGCCGTTCTAGATCTGTTCAGGCGCCCGGCCAAGATCCTTGAGGACGCAGAGCAGGCCATCAAAAGCTCCATGATCGAGTATGACAATGAGCAAGAGCGGATCCGCGCAGAGAAAGAGCGCCAGGCACGCGAGGTCGCGGCCAGAGAAGAGGCTCGCCAGCGCAAGATCAAAGAGGATCAGGAGAGAGCATGGCGCGAGAAGGAAGAGAAGGCCAGAAAAGAGGCCGAAGAAGCGGCCAAGAAGGCCATGGCAACAAAGAACGCGGCAGAGAGGGCCCGTCTGGAGGATGAAGCGGAGAAGGCTCGCCAGGAGGCAGCAAAGGCCCAAGCAAAGGCTGAAGAGCGAGCACAGCAGGCACAGGAGGTCTTTGTGCCAACAGAGGCCGTTGAGAAGACCGTTGAGCAGCCAAAAGGTACATCATATCGGACCGTCTGGGAGTTCGAGGTCACATGTGTAGAGGCCATTCCAAGAGAATGGATGGTCCCTGACCTCAAGTCGATCGGAGGAGCAATCAGATCAACGCAGGGGAAGATAAACATCCCAGGAGTTCGCGCGATACCAAGAAAGACTTTAGCAGCATAACAAGGGCCCAGGGATCAAACCCAGGTGGAGGGGAGAGCCGGACGCCACCCGATGAACAGCCGGCCACCTGCCCATTAAAAACAAAGGAGAGAAAACGATGGCAAAGAACACAAAGAAGAAGGAATCAGGCGACACATTATTCGGCAGCGAGGATCAGTTTTATCTGGATCCTTACGGACAGCTCACCATCAAAGGGATCGATAGTCCTATCGGCCTGGAGTGCCAGGAGATCATCAAGGCAAACATGGCCGTTATCGATTCACAGTCAAAACTTGACGGCCTTCTTGAGAAGTTCATGAAGACGATGCAGGAACGCGGTCTTGCGAAGATCACTGTCCTTGGGAAAACGATTATTTATAAAGAGCCGAAGCTGTCGGAGCCAAAGGTCGTGGTCAAGGATAACGATCAACAGTAAAGGACGGATATGCCAAAGAGATTCACAGCAACAGAGAAATGGAACGATCCGTGGTTCAGAAAACTCCCTATTGACTACAAGTCTCTTTTCTTTTTCTTGATAGAGGCTTGTGATCACGCTGGTATCTGGAAGGTCGACCAAGACGCCTTTGTTTATTACCTTGGAAAGAGTTTTGAGAAAGATGATATTTTCAAGGTTTTTAATGATGGGAAAGATCGCATCGTCTCTCTTAACTGCGGATCGAAATGGCTGATAAAGGACTTTGTTGTTTTCCAGTACGGACAGCTTAATCCAGACAACAAGGCCCATGCTTCTGTCATTTCTATCCTTGAAAGAGAAGGTGTGATTGAGGGGCTTACAAGCCCCTTGCAAGGTGCTACGGATAAAGATAAGGAAAAGGATAAGGTTAAGGATAAGGGGGGGGTGGGGGGATTTAAGAAACCAACCATTGAAGAAATCCGGGACTATTGCCTGGAGCGAAAGAACAACATTGATCCAGAGTATTTCTTTAACAAATACGAATCAACAGGCTGGGTGGATAAGAACGGAAACAAGATGAAGTCATGGAAGGCAACGATTGTGACATGGGAAAAGTGGTCACAAGGGCAGGCGGGTAGATCAGATGACGGCCTAACGCCAGAGATCAGGGCAAGCCTTTCAAAACTGAAGGAGACAAATGCAAAACTCGCATCCAATCATTGATCAGGCGTATTTCGATAAAGAGTTCAGTTTTCACATGGATCCGCCATATCCAAGCGAGCTGTCATTCTGGGCCATGGCAAGCGACGCACAGAAGGCCGCAGCAATGAAGGCAAACCCTGACCTGTGGAGGACCGGACAGGGGAAATTCTACATGGATGCCTTGAGTCGCGTGCAAGCAATCAACGCAAGAAACAAATACTGGCTTCCGATATTTGAGAAAGAAATGATCAAAGCGGAGGACCAGGCGCGGCTGAAGAAGGTCAGGCGCTGTTTAGAATCCTATTCAAGAGACAAAGACTACGGAACACGGGAATACGCGGCATCAGCGGCCGGTAATTTAAGCGAACATGAGACAGCCTGGACAGAGTAAGAAATGAGAAATGTTAGTCTCTCAAAAGCATTCCAAGAGGACGCCGAAGAAGTAAAGGCGATCTTGATGATGTTTGGAGGTTCTGATGCCGAGGTCATGGGATTAGGGCATCGAGCATCAGGATCAGAGCTTGCAGCAACAGGAGCGGCGCAAGCCGAGGACCATGCGGATCGTGTCGTGCATGGATGGAGCGACAAGGCGTTTGACGCAGTGCGGGAGTTTGTAAAACATCACAGAGGAAGATTCCAGGCAGAGGATGTCAGGGCCTGGGCAAGACATGTCCCTCCGGCTCCATCATTGAGAGCCTGGGGTAATGTGATGGTAAGAGCCGCGAAGACAGGACTGATAAGAAACACCGGAGAGACAGAGAAGGTAAGGAACGCAACAGCACATTGTGCAAACGCATCGTTGTGGGTCGCAGCATGAAAGACACTTATGTTCTCAACGCACAGACAAGAAATCCAGACAGGCCAAGTTTACAGAAAGGACAGAGCGGTGGCTCGGGACCACTATGGAAGAAAAACGAGGCGTTCTGCCTAGCAACATCGACTGGGGGGGGGCGGGGACATTACACAGCCATAAGAATTAATCATGGCGTTGCTGAACAAACAAGAGATGAGAGTTTGTGCATTATGTCGACATATCACAAGGGACTGGACAATCACGGAGCGAGAACTGGAGTGCTGGAAGGATTCCGAATAAGAAGACTAACGCCTACTGAATGTGAGCGACTTCAGGGGTTTCCAGATGGATGGACCGCAATGGGAGAGAGCGGAAAGAAGATGTCTGATTCGGCCAGGTATAAGGCTTGCGGGAATGCAGTGACGGTTAATGTTATCGAAGCGGTAATGTCAGAAATAATGAAAAGGAGGTGAACATGGTGTGGGTAATCGGTCTTATTTTAACGGCTTTCGTGACTATCTGCTGGTTTGTCTGGGAGATGGTAACGGCAGAGGAAGATCCTGATGATTATTACGGAGATGTCCAGCAGAAGAGTCCATGGAGGTTTTTGTGATGGAAGAGTTCACGATCAACGATCTACGGAGTCTCGCAAAAGAGCAGGCCGAGAGAGCCGGACAGTATTGCTCTTCCAGGGTTAAGGCAGGAGAGGCAAAGGTGGCCCTGGATTTGATCCTAACGGCTAATTTGGGCATTATTCGTGCCGAGAAGCCAAATGTTGGAGTCGAGATGGCCTATCACATGCTAATGGAGCGCAGTGAGGCCGCAAAAGGCTTTTATGAGGCCTGGCAGAAGGAAGAGGCAAATTATAAGGGGCTTGAGAGGCTTCTTGAGGCTTATGCGAGCCGGATCATGCTTGAGATGAGCATTCTGAAAAGACAGGCTGATGGAGAAAAATGGGGGGCTTAATGAAATGTTTTGTCTGTGAGCACAACGGAAAGACCAAAGAAGAGGACGGACACAAGATCTGCTTAAACTGTGGATCGCCTGTCAGGCCATTAACAGAACACAGCCTGATGCGATTAAGAAAGGCCTGGCACAAGAGGTTTGACGATTATATCAATGGGCATAAGCGCGGATCCTGGGCCGACCAGCCGGATGTGATGGTGTGCCCATGAAAGAGATCGTCTTTAATATAAGAGGCCGTGTCCCATCGAAAAAGAACTGTAAACATATCATTACGACAAAGCAGGGATACTCGATGCCGATATCGAGCGGGAAGTTCAAGCAGTGGGAACGGTATGCCAAAGACACGCTTGGCCTTCAAAGGATCGTAAACAGAGTCAACATGCCGATCGAGAAATGCACCGTATCCATTGAGGTCATTTTTCCAGATATGCGAGCCAGGGACTTGAGCAACTGCGCTGAAGGCGTAATGGATGCCTTGGTCGATGTCGGGATCCTGAAAGACGATAACTGGCATGTCGTGAGCCGGCTCGACCTGATCGCAATCGGATCAGACAAGGATAAGGCAGGGGCGAAAATAACAATAAGGACAGAGGACAGAAATGAAGAGACTGAACCTATCTGATGAGATCACAAGCAAGATTGTTGGCCATGTCGAGCTTTTATCTGGGAGGCCAATGGGAACGGGCGAGATGATCGGCGTTGATCTTGCAACACACAGCATAATCCGGATGATACAGAATAACTACCGCAGAAGAAGGAGGGCGAGGTAATGGCAATCTTTAGGCCGTCTGGTAAAGATGTCATGGGAAAAGAGGTCGGAGGGTTCAGCAAGAGAAGCCGCCGAGAGTATGCAAAACTCAAGGCATCACAGGAATGGAACAAGACCATTCAGGACACAGACAAGGTAAAGAAACTCGCCAGCCTGTTCGAGAGGCGCGTAGCCGAAGAAAGAAAAAGACTAGGATTATAAAAGGAGGCTCAATGGACAAGGAGACATGTATTCATCAAAGGCTGTGCAAGCATTTCCAAGAGGACGAGATTGCGACATGTGAGATCAGAGAGGTCTGCAAGTATTTCGCTGCCAGTTTCCTAAACGCCGGGATTGATATTGATGGCGTCAGACAGGAAGTGAAGATGCCAAAGCCGGGACGCAAGGCAGTCGTATCATCGGAAGCAGCGCTCCTGCATACCTTCCGCAAGGCAAAGATCTATATCTCTCTGAACAGGAAGAAGCTCGACGAGAACCAGAAGAAGGCTGTTGAGTCGCTTTCCGGAAAGCACTATTCCGGACTGACAAAAGAGCAGAAGGACCAGATCATTGAGATCGCGGCCGACCTTGAGAGAACAATCAAAGGGTAATGCGAAAGTATATGGCGTGAGCGCACAGAAAAGATATATGGCAAGGATGAAGAGACGCGGAGGAAGATCAAGGCGTTTTGCATTTAAGATAAAATAGCATTGCTGAAAGGAAGTCGTAATGCCAAGAATCCTGAATCAGTGGAAGTGCCAAGTATTCGGTCATAAATGGGTGCCGGTATATATCGTAGAGCGTAGGGGCGCGTATAAGTTTATAGCCACTTACTGCCAGCGGTGCTGCTTCGGACACGACGACTTGGTAAAGTTTGTTAGCCTGATGGATGTTATCAACACATACGAGAAGAGATATTACGGAATAGAAACCAAATGACAAAAGATCCAGTAAAGCGCTGCGACACATGCAAGTCCTGGTGTGCAGATTGTCCGTATCTTTTGAGAGGAATGAGAGCAGAGGAAGTGTGTCAATTTTGGGAAGTGAATCCAAAGAAAACCGTGAACAGTGACTGGAGATATATGGACGAGATACAGATTGTTGCAATATTAGATTGCTCGGCAGGAAATGAGACGGTTGGGGAGATGTGGAAAGAAACAAAAGTTTTTCAATGCTCGGCGAGCTTGTTTGATGTTATCAAGTGGGCCTCAAAAGACAGGTATCCCGTTGCAGAATTCAAAGGAAACCTGACTATTGCAATAGCCCAGAAGTGAAGGATTCCAAATGCCAAATAAAATAAAAAATGAAGGATTGGAGCCGTGTCCGTTCTGTGGGTCTGATGGAATTGCTATTTATTCAAAATATACACATGGCTGGAGAGTTCGTTGTGTCCAGCTTAATTGTTGCAATTTCCCATCGAAGCACTTCACAAAAGAAAATGCTGTAAATCAATGGAATAGGAGGATGGAATGACAGAGAACCAATACCAGAACCTCGTTCTTGATCTTCGGATGATGAGCAAGCGGATCGGCGCGATAGAGGAGCGGTGCGGGTGTAAGGTCAAGTGGAAGGTTGAGATCGATAACAGGATAAACGGAATTGAGGCGTTGTTAAAGAAGGCGCCGCCAATCTTTTTAGACAAGCCGAAGCAAGAGCGTATTAAACCATGTGATCATAGTTTTGATAGATATGGAGAGTGTTCAAAATGTGGAAAAATGGATACGACCCTAGATGACACAATTCAAGTCAGCCGGGAAGTCGCGCAGGAATGGGTTCATATGCACTTTGGAGGTTTTGAGATAGGAACACCAAGTAACAACTTGTTTAATGAACTCAAGAAGGAATTGGATAAATAATATGCCTTGCGACTATAAGAAATACCATCCGGAGTGGAAAGAGATCGTTATTGCGATTAAGAAACGGGCTCAAAATTGTTGCGAATTATGCGGAGCGATAAATGGCACTTTTATCTGGAGATACACAGGACATCCTCAATCTTGGTGTTTGTGTGAAAAAGATACAAAACACACATTTCCAGGAAAGGTCACAAAGGTTGTACTAACCGTCGCTCATGTCGACCAAGATATCACGAATAATAATCCTTGGAATCTTATGGCCCTATGCCAGAGGTGCCATTTGAAGATCGATCTACCGTGGAAGATAAAGAACAGGGCTAAAAAATGAACGGACAATGCGCCCTGTGTCAGTATTACAGGAAGTGGCTTGCGAAGAAAGCCGCGGATCGCGCCAGGTGGAGGAAGAAGTATTCAAAGATGGACAGGAGCAGGAAGAATAAGGCCAAGGAACACGCGCTGAAGATTTAATGGACGGCGTAGCTTATGCGGATAAAGCTGACATGCAATACACATAAATCCTGAAAAGGTTGTGTTGGACACCATGGAACGAAGAAGGTTCGAAACCTTCCCCGTCCAATAATTTAGTGCTAGCGCGAGGCGAAAGATTTTGACCAAACACACGGCATAATATAAATTAAATATGTAAGTGGAACAGCGGGAGGACTAGCTACCCTCCCGTCAATATTTTACCCGGCACAGGTGGCCTGCCATCCTATCTGTGTCGGGTTTTTCTATTTGGAGGGGAACATATGCAGAGATCCAGGTGCACAGAGTGCGGAAGAACATTCGATGCCCCCGTGGCGCACCAAAGCCACAACTCAAAAGAATATTGTGACGACTGTATACGGGCACGCCGTAACAGATATTCATCAGACTACAACCGACGAAAGCGCGAACAGATGGCATGTGCCTAAAATTTTTTAAGGCTTGCACTCGTCTGTCTGGATGTAAGAATTAAGACAACGATTTAATTGAAGAATTTGAACCTAAAAACAGGAGGCTGATATGAGCGTCAATGCATTACCGTCGCAGGGAGTGGAGCTGAAGATCGGCTCTGGATCACCGTTAAGTTACACAGCGATCAAGGAGATCGTGTCCTTTAACGGTCCTGGTGGCGCTGGCCAGGTCATTGATGTAACGGATCTCTCCAGCGATGCTGTTGAGAAGATCATGGGGTTGCCTGATGAGGGGCAGCTGTCCTTTGAGATCAATTATCTCCCGACAGACACGCAGCACGCGCTTCTTCGGGCGCAGCGCGATGCCCAGGCTGTCACAAAGTTCCAGCTCATCTTCACAGACACCGGGACGACAACATGGGCCTTTGATGGTTTCGTGACAGGATTCACAGTCACCGGTGGAGTGAACGCTCCGATCAAGGCGAATGTGACCCTGGAAATTTCGGGAAGTATTTCGGAGAGCTGATATGTACTCCGCAAGACGGCCACAGGCTGGAGTCTATAAGATTCGCAATATCGTCGATGGGAAGGTGTACATTGGCGGTACGAAGAATTTGTCTGAAAGAAGGCGCGTACACTTTTGGCGCCTAGAACATGGCTGTAATAAAAATGGCCGCCTACAGAAGGCTTACGATATATATGGACACGATGCCTTTTGTTTCGAGGTTATTCAGACTCTTTCTCCTGATGCAGACATTCACAGCGTAGAGCAGAAATATATTGATCTGTATAGGTCCTACGACCAAGAGCATGGATACAATATTGCGCCAAAAGCGGACTCTACAAAAGGAATCCCGTGCCCTGAAAAAGTTAGAAATAGCGTAAGTCTTTCAAATTCGACTAGAGTCCAGTCAGAGTTTGCTAGAAAGATGTCGAGAGAGAGAACAATCGCTAGGAATAAAAAAAATAGGAAAGCATCCGATGAAGAAATATCGGAGATGTTGGCAATGAAGGATTCCGGACTCCCAATGACAAAAATTAGCTTAATGTTTGGGCTTAGTCATGGATATTTGCAGAATTATATTTCTAGAATTGAAAAGATAAAAAACACGGAGGAAGTCTCATGTTGACAAGGGACCAGGTTCTTGCAAATACAAAATTACAAACTCAATCCGTTTTTATTAAAGAATGGAATGGCGAAGTCCTTGTCAGTGAGATGTCTGGATCAGCACGAGACGAGTGGGAGCAGTCGCTCCAGGACCGTGACAGCAAAGGACGACTTATAAGTCCCAGGGCAAAACTTGTCATCGCAACCGTTGTCGATGAGTCCGGCAACTGCCTTTTCACTGACAAGGATACTGATCAGATCGGCAAGCTGTCAGCTGTCAGTTTGATGAGAATTTGCGATACGGCCCAGAAGCTGAATAAGCTGATGGCCGAGGACATGGAAGAAGCAAAAAAAAACTGACCTGCCGGCCCGAGCGGCGGTTCTATTTCAGGCTTGCGGAGACACTCGGGATGAGCGTGGGGGACATGCTTCGCAGTATCTCAAGCTCTGAATTAACTGAATGGATGGCATATTTCAGCCTTCAGGCAGAGCCTCCTCCGGAGAAGAAGGTCAACACAGCCGAAGTCTTAAAGGCGATGTTCGCGCATCGCATCAGAAAGAAGAAATAAAATGTCTCTAGGTTCACTCGGAAGCCTAAATGTCCTTTTGAGTGCAGACACGGCTCAATTTTCCTCGGCCATGTCAAAAGCAGCCTATCAGGCAGAACGCGACCTCCAGAAGATATCCAGAAGCGCCAAGATCAATTCAGCAGTCATCGCCACGGCTCTTATAGCAGCTGCAACCGCATTCACCGTCAAGATGAAGAGCATTATTGACTCTGCTGACGACATCGGAAAGATGGCCCAGAGCCTTGGCGTTACTTCAGAGCAACTGTCAAAATTGAAATACGCGGCTGAACTGTCCGGGATCTCTATTGAAGAATTGAGGACATCATTCTCAAGGATGAACAAGAATGTCTATGACAACGCCACAGCATTCGCTGCCCTTGGGATATCACTTAAAGACTCTAGCGGAAACCTCCGAAACGGTGGAGAGATCATCCTTGATGTTGCCGATAAATTCTCAAGGATGAAAGATGGTGTCGGAAAGGCGGCTGCCGCGCAGGAGATCTTCGGAAAGTCAGGAGCTCTTCTTATCCCATTGCTCAACCAGGGCCGTGACGGGATAAAGGCTCTTGGAGATGAAGCAGAGCGGATGGGGATTGTTATTGATACCAAGACGGCCAAGGCGGCCGAGGTGTTCAATGACAATATGCAAAGGCTTTCAAAGAATGTTGACGGAGCATTTCTTTCCATTGGATCAGACCTGATTCCTGTCTTGGCCAGCCTATCGGAGAGCTTCAAAAGCTCTTCAGACCAGACCGAATCATTCACAACCGCAGGGAAATCGTTGGCGCTTGTTCTCGTCTCTCTCGTCAACACAGGGAAAGTCCTCTACACAACCCTGACTTCATTGATCGATGGATTCGGAGCTGTCGGAGCACAGATCTCTTTTGTCATGCTTGGACAGTTTAAGGAGGCAAAGACCGTATCAGATCTGTACTCAAAAGACATGGAACAGAGATGGTCGAAACTAGCCTCCGATCTCGGTAAGAACTGGGACCTCCTTGGTGATAAAGCGCAAGATTCAGATAAGAAGACATCGGGCGCAATTAAGCAGCAACTTTCAGATCTCGAGGAATTTAATAAGAACATGGAGGCTGGGATAAAGCTCAAGGAGTCACTTCGCACAGCACAGGAGAAGTATAACGATGAGATGGAGTATTACAATATCCTTCTTCAAGGCGGTGCGATAGATCAAGAGACATTTGAGAGAGCTGCAAAAAAGTCTCTGGACAGTCTACATGAGCAGACAAAGACAACGAACAAGCTTGGAGAAGCTGCCAAGGATCTCGGATTTTCATTCCAATCAGCATTTGAGGACGCAATCCTTGAGGGAAAGAAGTTTAATGAGGTCGTCGTTGCGCTTGGAAAAGATATCGAAAGAATATTATTGCGAAAGATGATAACGGAGCCTCTTGCTAACGCGATAGCTGGAGGGATATCCGGATTTTTCAATACTCCGACAAGAGGCGTATCGGTGACATCTTCGCCGTACACAGATGCAGTCGTCACGGCATCAAGGAAGGGGAACGCTTTTGTTAGTGGTCGTATTGTTCCTTTCGCATCTGGAGGCGTTATTGGTGGGCCTATGATGTTCCCAATGGCAGGAGGGAAGACCGGACTAGCCGGAGAGGCAGGAAAAGAGGCCATTCTGCCACTTACCAGGACATCATCCGGGGATCTTGGGGTGAAGGCAACCGCAAGCCGGACCGTTGTGAATGTCTACGCTCCCCCTGGATCAGAGGTCAAGCAGGACAGCCAACAGGATGGAGGCTTGGAGACGATCAGCATTTACATTGACGAGGCCGTCGCAGGGAACATAGGAAAGCCTGGAAGCAAAACACACAGGAGCCTAAAGAATACATTCGGCCTTGGACAGACATTGACAAAGAGGTAAATATGGATACCTGGCCAGCAACTCTGCCACAGGATTTTGGAGCAAACACGACCGTCACTGATGATGAAAGCCGTCTAATATCGCAGATGGACGCTGGTCCTTCTTCTGTCCGTAACAGATACACTGCAATAACACAGACAGTTAAGACAAGCATGATCCTGACAGGATCCCAGATGGACACATTCCTGACATTTTTCAGGACAACGCTGAATCACGGTGCTCTTTCATTCCTTTGGACTCATCCTGTTACGGGAGACCAGGCAACAATTAGATTCAAGAAAAAGCCGGAATGGGATTGTATCAGGCCGTCTTCTATTTCTGATTCGCGTCTTTGGAAGGGGAGCTTTGAGTTAGAAATTCTTCCCTGATGACAAGAATGCTTGTGTTAATTGTCTTCAGGTACTCGGTCTGCTTTTGAAGGTTTTCGGTGTGCTTTTTGATATGGATCCAAATAATAAGCGGCCAGAAGATAAGAAAAATGACGAACGCAATCAATGCGAATCCGGCCACTAGGTATATTGCTGAATATGCTGCCATGGCAGAATAGTACCTTGAAGAATCGAGAGTGTCAAGTTTATGGTTACAGACGAACTAAAACAAGACGCCTGGGCGAATGAGTCTCCGCTTCCATTGGTCCTGCTGGAGATCGATCATAGCTCTATTTTAGAGCCGATAAGATTGGTTAATAATAAAGTCAATGTGCAGTCGAACGGGGAGGACTATATCGGTTTCCCGTTTGATATTATTCTTCCTGACTCGAAGGACCAGGCCCCGCCATCAGCAAAGATCAGGATTGATAATGTATCGCGCGAGATAGGACAGGCCATCCGGCTGATCTCCACGCCCCCAACGGTAACAATCAGGGTTGTCAGGCAAGAGACTCCAGATGTTGTTGAGGTTGAGTTCTCGGGAATGTATTTAACAAATGTTAGTTATGACGCAATGAGTGTTGATGCTGATCTCCAGTTTGAAGACCTGAATAGAGAGCCATTTCCATTCCTCACATTCTCTCCAGCGAATTATAAGGGGATCCTATGACGATCAATGAGTTTGTCATGAAGATCATGGGGACACCTTTTAGAGATAAAGGCAGGGATTACTCCGGGGTTGACTGCTATGGACTTGTCAGATTGGCATACCATGATGTGTTTTCTGTGGATTTACCATCTTATTCTGATGAGTACACCGATGCAGGAAACTCGAGAGAATCGAGACTGGAATTGAATGAGATTCTTGCAATGAATAAAAGACACTGGAAACAGATTAAAGATTACAGGCCGATGGATGTGGCTCTATTTACTCTTGGAGGGATGCCGATCCATGTCGGTCTGATGATCGACAGCAAGAACTTTCTGCATTGTGAGAAGAAAGTCGGGACTGTAATTGAGAGCATAACAAGCGCTATGTGGAAGCGCAGGCACGAAGGAAGTTATAGGCTATGCCAGGCGTAATAAAACTTACAGCGGCCATCCATCCATTCAAGGTCAACAGAAAAGACCTTGAGTTCGAGGAAGGTATCACAATTAAGGAGATGCTTGAGGTTGCCCAACCAGACAGCCGGCAGATCAAGCATTCCCGTGTATTCATAAGGGGAGAGACGATTCCTCGCGAGATCTGGCATAAATACAGACCAAAGTCCGGAGATATCATTGAGGCTCGTGCATTCCCAGTCCCAAGCGGGACCGGGAATACCGGCAAGGATATCTTGAGAGTTGTCTTGATGATTGTTGTCCTTGTGTTGTCTATCTACACCGGAGGTTTAGCAGCTGGATTCTTTGGTTTTGCACAGGGGACGATGGGATATGCAATCGTTTCAGGAGTGACAGCAGCATTAGTAATGGGCGTTGGAATGCTTGCTGTGAACGCTCTTGTCCCTGTCCCTCCTCCAAGGATGGATGCATTATCCGGAACATCCGGATCTTCAGACAGCCCAACATTATTTATTGATGGCGCAAGGAACTCATTAAGTCCGTTTGCGCCAGTGCCTGTGTTGCTTGGAAAGTTCCGCATGACTCCTCCACTTGGTTCTAGGCCATATACCGAGATCCTGGGGGATAAGCACTTCATCAGGATGCTCTTTATTTGGGGGGTTGGACCTGTCAGCATCGACTTGTCGAGTATAAAGATCGGAGAGACGCTGATTACAGAATACGAAGGCGTCCAGATGGAGCATCGTGAGGGATATTCGACCGATGAGCCTTTAACGCTATTTCCATCAGCAGTCAGCCAGGACGACTTCACAATATTAATGACGCAGGCGGTCGGATGGGTGTCAAGAACAAGCACGATATTCACAGACGAGTTGAGCATAGATATATCGTTTCCTTACGGAATAGTTGAATTTGATAACAGTGGAAACAGAAATGACAAAAGCGTCAATGTCGAGATTGAATATCGAGAAACAGGGTCAGTCTCATGGAACAAGATCGATACAAGCGGAGTCTTTGAGACGACAGCTGCTTCAAGCTGGCTAAATAAGACGGGAGATCTTCTTGATAGTGTAACATTTACGCAGAACAGAACATCGGCCGTTAGACATGGCATTAAATGGGGCGTTGCTTCCCGTGGTCAATATGATGTCCGCGTCAGAAGAACGACAATAGATAACACATCAAATCAGGTTTATGACATTGCAACCTGGACGGCGCTTCGATCAATAACGAACACGGATCCAGTAAACTCACCAGTCCCCGTGGCAAAGACAGCCCTTGTAATACAGGCAACTGACCAATTAAACGGCATTGTTGACCAGTTTAATGCACTTGTGACCACTGTTTGCAAGGATTGGGACACCGGAACGCAAACATGGATCGAAAGGGCCACACAGAACCCTGCTTCATTGTTCCGTCATATCCTTCAATGTGGTGGTATTGCAAAGCCTCTTCCTGATTCCCGCATCGATCTTGATACGCTTCAAGACTGGCATGAATTTTGTGAATTAAAGGGATTCAAATTTAACATGGTCCGCGACTTCTCATCTTCTGTCTGGGAGACTCTCGCTGATGTTGCGGCCGCAGGACGGGCCGCACCAACACAGATGGATGGAAAATGGTCTGTTGTTATTGATAGACAGCAGGATAACCCGGTCAGTTACATTACACCTCGCAACAGTTTTGAATTTAAGGCAGATAAGTTTTTTATTAATCCTCCGCATGGATGGAGAATAAGGTTTCCAAACGAAGATCAAGGATACACATTTGATGAGCGCCGGGTTTACATGGATGGATATGATCAGGGGAACGCAACAATTTTTGAATCACTTGAGATCCGTGGAGTAACTGATCCAGACCAGATTTATAGGCTGGGCCGGTTCCGTCTTGCTCAACTCCTCAACCAGCCAGAGCGCTGGACATTCAAGCAGGACATGGAGTATCTGACATACAAGCGCGGCGACCGAGTCGTCATCACGCACGACATCATGCTTGTTGGGCTTAAATCAGGGAGAATTAAAGGAGTCACGCTTGACGGAGCAAATGTGACCGGCCTGGAGCTCGATGAAGAAGTAACAATGGAAGACGGGAAGACATACGGGATAGCGATAAGGAACATTTCTGATGCAAAAGTCACGGCCCAGGTCGTTACCGTTGTCGGGACAACGACATCGCTGACATTATCTGCCCCGATTTCTGGTGTCGGATCACCGGCTCAACCTTCTGTTGCAATCGGAGATATCTTCGGATTTGGCCTGTTTGGATCCGAATCCGATGACGCAACAATTATTTCAATAACACCATCAAGTGACTTTAAGGCCCAAGTTGTGGCCATCCCTTACCGTGAAGGGATCTATAACGCCGACACTGAAGAGATACCGGAGTTCATTACAAATGTGACGCCTTTGGTGGCAATTCCGGCCCCGGTCATCAGAGAGGTCGTTTCTGATGAGAGCGTGATGGTCATAAGCGGAACAGGAACGCTCAAGATCAGGGTGGCGATCAATTATGATCCGCTGAACAAAGAGCGATTCGGAAACGAT
>ERZ869921.318-NODE-318-length-32727-cov-168.898047_pt1 | contig 32727 bp, 51 predicted proteins | sample MGYA00579310_ERZ869921 | MGnify/ENA primary metagenome ERZ869921 (study PRJEB32216, sample SAMN09231816) | wastewater metagenome | place: USA: Maryland | collected 2016-06-21 | study: EMG produced TPA metagenomics assembly of the PRJNA472060 data set (Reclaimed... | reverse complement strand
TTGGAAAAGATGCTTTATATAAATGTAAAATATTATTTGGCGTAGTCGTTCCTATGCCTACGTTACCAGCGCTTGTGACTCTTACTCTTTCTGCATTTGATGTATAAGTTGCTATATAATTACCACTATCAGCGCCATAAAAATAATTACCGTTTGCGGGTGTACCAAATACTAAACCACCATCTGTGTTTGATGTTCTATTAGAAGATATTAATCCATTTACTTGTAATGGATATGCTGGACTTGTTGTACCTATACCTAACCTACCACTCGCATCTATTCGCATCGTTTCAGAACTACCTACTTTAAAAATAGTATTCTTATTTGATGTAGTACTGCCATCAACTGAAATTTCAATTCCGTTTGTTGTAGACGTTAAACTTGATGATGATGATGCAGATGTTAAACTAATAGAACTTGCAAACCTTGCAGTACCATTAACATCTAACCTAAACCCTGCATTTGCTATTGTATTAATACCAACATTACCATCTAATAAATAATGAGCACTCGCATAATAAGTCATTGGTATATACGCAGTGATTGCATCGTTTGTAGCCTCTAAGCTTATTCCAGCATTTTGCAAGTTAATACCAAAATTTACGTTTGTGGCTTTTTTAACTTGAAATAAATAATTTGGTGTTGTTGTACCTATACCTACGGCCGTGCCATTATCATATATTAAGCTATTGCCGATTGTACTCGCACCTGTAAATTTAGGAACGTAGTTTGTCGTTCCTGTACCTGTAACTGGATTTGTTAATAACGGCTGATAACTTGTACTATCTACGCTACCATCTGCCTTTAAAAATTGACTTGATGTTCCACCATTCTTTACTAATGTAGTAGCGTTTAATGTACCTACAATTGTAACCGCATTACCCGAACCGCTTGATTTATTTACATATATCCCTTCACCGTTACCTCCCTTTGTAATATATAAAGCTATACCACTACCTGAAGAATGATTAATTCCAAGCGTATCGCCCGAACCACTACTTGTAAAGTTTGCTCTCGTGCCTATTAACAAACTTGTTAAAGTCTTTGCGCCTGTAATTGTTTGAGCAGTATCTAAGGTAACGTAACCACTTGATAAATTATTTAACTGGTTTTGAACCTTGCCAAATGCAGTTAAAATGCTATCAGTTGATGCAATCGCTCCGCCTGTTACGCTTAACCCTGTAAGTAACTTACCTGTTACCCTTGCATCGGTTACAATCCCTCCAACCGTAGTCCTATATGCAACCTGATTGCCTGAAATTGCAATTGGTATAATATTGGCATCCGCAACCGCATCCGGTAAGGCAGTAAAATCTTTTAAATAAACTCCATTTATAACTGGCATATCTCTCTTAATTTACAAATACATATTCATCACCACCATTATCCACATAAACACCCTCATCCTGAGCCCAAACAAAGTATGCAGTTTCGGCATCTACAATTGCTCCATATCCTGTAATCGTTCCAGCAAATTTAACAAAATCCTCAGATACTCCCGTAATCTCTAAATTCTCTAAAAACCCCTCACCGGCATCTCCCTCATTCGTATCGGTATTGATCATTGACCAATCCATTAATAACCTTTTACGGCCAAGCGTTTTTAAATCATTCCAACTAATTAAACTATTATCAACAATATAAACCGCCTCAAAATTTACAGAATAAGAATGCAATTGGCCTAATTGCTTTTGCCCCATATCCTCAGTACTTTTGCACGTTTTAATAAAGCTGATAGACTCGCTCAATCCATTGCTTAATAAGCAACCAACCGGCAAATCATTTATGTAAAGCATTAAATTAGTCATACCCTGTAATTGTTCCAGTAAATGTTATAAAATCGCTAACCGCTCCTATTAACTCTAAATTTTCTATAAAACCCTCACCGGCCTCACTGTCCATCTCATCACTAACCATTTCCCAATTAATCTTTACTCTTTCAAGCGATTTTAAGCCTGTCCAGGAGATTATCTCATTGTTTGTAGTCATTACACCATCAAAAGGAATTGAATAGCTATAAAGCCTACCTAATTGAGTTTGCGCGCCATCCTCACTTGTTTTGCAAGTACCTATAAAACTAATTGCCTCTGATCTGCTTACGCTTGTTAAACATCCAACTGGCATACCATTTATATATAGCATTATCATGTTGCTTTTACGGTTACTTTTGTAGTTTCTCCAAAATCAGGAATTAAAGTATAATCCATCTCAATCTCATCATTTATAATCCTACCTAAAACTGCTTTGCAGATATTTTGTTGGAGATCATAAACAAGGCTTATATTCATAAAATAACCAGCGATTAAATTAATGCTCCATCTTGTTACCGGATTAAAATATCCAAATATAGAACCTTCAAATTGTACATAAGGCCCGGCATACAATCTTTGCTTTTCCTCAACTGCTATTCTTAAAAACTGCTTACTAACCGCATAAGGCTCTGCCAAAATAGACTCACTTAATCCCCTCCTATTCCATAAAGTCGTTAATGTTGTTTCATTTGGCCCATAAATAGCCCCTACATACATAAAATTTAAACTATCCCCATTAAATACATCAGTTGTTTGAGGCACGAATGTAAATTTACCCCTTTGAGTCGCAGTATGTATCTCCCCTCTTTGATCGCCAAAATCTATAAAAACAAAACCTGATATTCTTGTATAAACAATATCGTGTACAGTCCCCGATGGCGCTAAAATTCTAAAGGTAACATTCCCCGATGCGGGTACTGCATTTGATAAAATTGTAACTGATCCACCTGAACCCTCAGCTGATCTAATTGTATAATAATTTATTCCAGGGCCAACAGTTATATCAGACCAACTGCCATCTGCTTGTAAATACCAAGTTATACTGCCATCCGTTAAGCTGATACTAAAATTCATATCTGTGCCAAATAAAGGATCAGGATTAATATAATCTATTAATATTCTTAAACGCTCAGCAAATTCTAAATTTAATGATATAGGTATTAAATTATTGTTTTGATAATAATTTGATGTATCAGGATATGTTGCGCCTGTACTATAAAATATAACTCCGCCTGTTGGATATAATCCCGCATACATTGTACCTGTTTTTGTATATCCAGGTATTGTTACATCATCACATGGCCCTATTGGATCGCCACCGCATCCCTGACCGGCGCCAAATAAAGTTGGATTTGCTAATTTCTCATCCGTATTTTCTAATTTACCATACAAATATGACATTGAGGCATTCTTATATGGCTTATCAATCATTTTTAACTGATCCGTATTTATATGGAAAAATGGAGCATCTATAACACCCTCACTCTCACCTCCCAATAACCTATCTAAGTTAGCAGTAAATGTCGGACTATCATAAATCCTTTGGCCTTCTAAATATTTCCTAAATACTAAATTGCCTGTTTTTGCTAATTCCGTAGGCCGATAAATATACCATTGCCCTTCGCTTTGAACCATGACCGCAGTCCATTCCTCTAAAATAGACCTAAGCACCTCCTCGCAATTCATTGGAGTAAATTGATCATCTTTTAAATACCTCTCAGCATTTACATAAGCCTGAGCCAATGGATCAAAGGCATTGCCCTGAGTCATTGTTACATCATAAATATTTACGCAAGTATTTAACTCTAAGCTTGGCGCATCTAATCGTGTTAAACAGGCCTCAATAACCTCAATAAAACTTTGCTTACCTAAATAAAAATTGCCATCGTTTTGTACATAGCTTAAATTCTTTAATAACCCTAACCCATCAACTGCATTTACTGATATGGCATAAGGAGCAAATGTAAATGACTCCTGGCATCCATCCGGAATAATAAACCCTGTCCAAATTAAATCTGTATAATCGTAACAAACGGCATTTGCATTCGCATAAGCCTGGCCCTCAGCATTAAATCCAGTATCGCCATCTGCTAATGCCTGAGCCGCTGCCTGAGATGTGATTGATGTATAATTTTTAGTAAATATTATCTTTTCAGTATTATTACAAGCCGGATAAAATACCGCTGATCTAATGGCTAAATATTCAGTCGCTGACCAAGTAGAATAAGCATTTACATAAACATCATCCTCAATTGTAAATGTTGTATCGATTGATAATGGATATGTTGTAGTCCTTTGTGTAGGTAATCCTGTAATCTCAATATTACCGCCTCCAATTCCAGATGTTGGCAAAATGGCACCATAAATCTTTACCTCAATTACATCGCCTCTTTTAACTGCTAAATTGCCATTATTATCTGTAAATACCGCAACCTCCCGAACCCCATTTACATAAATTTCTAAATCTAAATCAACAAAATCAATTCCTGGCGGAGTCTCATCTAATGACCAATAAATATTTATATCGCTTGGCTTTCTGTAAATCTCTACTAAAAACTCTCTTTCATTTTCGGTATATAAATCCTCTAATTGAAAATCCTCAGTCGCTATTAAATTTAACGTACACTCAGATCCAATTATAGGTTCTAATTTATTATTAGATGTATTCTGATAGTTTATCTGTATTGGATTTTGTTGAGCCTGTATCTCATTTGCAGAACCCTCATAATCCAATTGCAAAATATTGCATACAAATTGATCAGGACTGCCATCAACAATCCTTGTATCCCTATCAGCAAAAAACGTAAAATAGTATCTTTTAAAATAATTCATCCTCCGTATCTTTGTAGTTTAGCACCCGCTCTGTTTAATACACCAATTAAATTAGTACCTGAAATTTCAAACACTACTCTACCCCCGCCAAAATCCTGAGCCGAACCCGCGGCGCTTGTGCTTATTGTTGAACTTGATTGTGGAGTTGGTGCAGAATTATTATTTCTATTTTTATTAGCCACTGCCCCTAATGCCCCTCCGGCTGCTTTTAAAGCAATACCAGCACCAATAGCTGCCAATCCAGCTGCAATTGCAACAGGGCCGCCTGTCAATATAGCTAAATCTAATTTCCCCTTTAATACTGCTAAAGTACCATATTTAATAAGGGCATTACCCATCTCTGATAAAAAGTTAGACAACCCTTGCAAAATTGTTTCTCCAACTGCTTTTAAAACATTGCCTCCATTTACAAGCGACTCACCAATAGCAGTACCTAATTGAGCAAATGTGCTTTGTATGCTATTTGTAATAATATTTTTAGCAGAATTATTAAACTCTATAAGCAATAAATTAACCTGTTCCAATTTTTCTTTTAATCCTGGGAATGGCACTAAAGGAGTTTTATTTAATTGAGCCTCTGTTTTTCTATACGCTTGTACAAATTTATCTAATTCATTTTGACTTGGCTCTGCAACAAATTGAGGCCCTCTAAAGAAATCTTGTTTTTTACCTTTTTTAACTGAGTCCTCAAATAAAGTACCAACCTTAGCCTCTTCAGTATTTAATTTTTTTAATATTGCTGAATAAGTATTAATATCAGATCCAGCCTCTTTAAATGCTTTTGATTGATTTTCAATACCATTTTGTAGTACAACAAAGTTTTTAATTCCAACAGATCCTAAAGCTGCTCCTACTACTTTGCTAAACGTAGATGCTTGTTGAACCGCTGATTTAGTTGTAGACTCTAATTGTTTTACAAATGCATCTCCTAATAATTTCTCAGCTGCCTGTATTTTAGCTTTTCTTATTAATGAGTCGCTTAATAAATTAATTGCATCGGCAGCCTGTTTGCTGCCTATATTTTCTAACCTTAAAAATTCTAACTGTTCAGGATATTCAGCTTTAACCTTTTTTAATGCCTCTAACCTTGCATTTCTTGATAATGTTTCATCCTTTGCAATTGATATTAGATTTTCTAAATTACTTATTTCTAATTTTGCAGTTGCAACATTTGATATTACTTCCTCATTATATTTTTTCTGAGATTCTGTTGCATTATCTACAACTCCAGATAAATAATTTAAAGCCCCAGCAACTTTATCAGGATTCTGAGCCAAAACTGTTAATGCCGATGTAACTAAAGAAACTGCAAGTAATAAACCACCGCCACCAACTAAAGATTGGCCTAATGCTTTTAATGCGCCCCCTGTTGATCCTGATTCAGCCTTTAATCTTTGGAAAGATTCCAATAATGGCTGAATGTTGTTTTGTATACCAATAAAACCAAATGGAGCATCCTGAGCAACTCTACCTAAGTTAGTCAATGCAAAACTTGCTTGTGCTGATCCTCTTACAACTGAACCACCTAAAACAGATGATGCTTTTGCCGCATCCGCTGCAAATTGGTTAAGCTTATTTTTTGCGCCTTTTAAGTCCTTATCTAATTGCCCTAATGGCGCACCAATAGGTATTTCAATTCCTTGCATTTTCTAAATATTTAGCCATTGCCTTATTCATTTGCTCTTTTATTTTATCCATGTCTTTTATCTCCTCATCCTGGTATATAAATGACATAAACTTTTTATAAGTCGGCATTCCTTTATTTACATGAACCCTCATCCCATTCCAGGTAGCCCATCCTATCCGCTCCCATTCCTTTTTCTCTTTATTAAAAAAGCCCTGACATTTCAATATATATTGATTCCATGTCAGGGCATAAAAGTCATTTGGCATCATACCAAGTTCACCAAAAGCAAAGGTTAAAACATCTTTATCCCAATTTAGCTTTTCATTTCGCTTTTTTTTTGCTCTGGCTGATCATTTTCGGTATTTAAACCTAAAACTCTAAATATCTCCTTTGATACAACCATTACCAAATTGCCACTTGAACCACCTGCCTGATCAATCCATTCATGAATATCAAACTCAGTAAAATTAACTATCTCACCTTTTTTAATAATTGGATAAGTAGCTGCATGAAACATAAACATTCTAATAAATGGCAGTAATTGTTTACCTAATAAATCAGATAAATCAGATACAGATGCATCAAAATGAGTTAAGGTTTGTTCTAAGGCATAATTGCCAAAGAAAAATTGCCTATCCTCATCTCCTATTTTGTAGGTTAAATGTCCTTCCATAAATTAGTAACCTGGATATGGATCAGTTTCAGTTATATCTCCATCGCCTAATAAAGTACCTGAGAAAGTAATGAACTCGCCTTCTGCACCTGTAATTTCTAAAGATGAAAAATATGCTGCTCCATACTGAGGCGCAAAATTAGGCTCTTCCGTTCCGTTATCTCTTAGCAAAGCAATTTGATACTCTGTTAAGGTTTTTGCTCTTGCAATGTTTTTAATTGTATCCCAAGATGCTTTTGCAGTATCTCCACCGGCACCGCTTGTATCAGTAAAAACCCCCTCAAAAGGAATTTCATATGAATAAGTAGTAGGTTTTCTGCGAGTCACTCCTGGATCGCATTTAGTTACTGTTTCTGCAAAATCCCATGATTCTGAGATTCCGTTTGAGGTTAAACACGCTACAGGTTTCCACGCTCCAGCGTTTCTGATATATAGCATGAATAAACTGCCTGAATAAAATTGCTCGTCTGCCATTTTAATTGATGTTTAGTTTATGATTAAAAATTAATATGTATTGAAATACGTTTTCCGTATCCGTTTCTAAAATTACCTCTGTACTTAAATTTTGCATCGTTTCAACATTATGAAAATCAACAAAATCAACTCCTATTACTTGTATTATTTCTGCAATCTCCTCACCAATTACCATTGCAAAACTTAAATCTCCAGTACCATTCGGATATCTTGTTACTATCTGCACTGTCATGGTACACTCATACCAATAATTGCACTTTGTTTTATTTTGCGCCTTTGTCTGACTTGACAAAATTACATATTTTTTTGGTACATTCTTTAAAGGTGCTGATTTACTGTAAACTGGTATCTCAATATCCCCAACTATCAAATTAGCTAAGGCATCTTTATAAGCGTTTAATACAGATAAATTAGGATCTTTCATTTCATCAAATATAATTATTTTTTGCCATTATATCTTTTAGTTAAACTTTCTAATGTTTTAACCAATTTTGGCCCATAAGATGCTAACGCAATTAAATATGATGGAATTAAAAAAGGTCTTGGCCTTAAATTAATCTGCTTTATGCCTTTGCCTTTAAACTTTATTGCTATTTCCTCAAATCCTTTAGGAACACTTACTGTTCCGCCTGTTCCAAATTCTACATAAGCTGCATAAGGAGCACTGGCAAATATAAAAGATCTATTATTCCCAATACTTGCATTTGTTTTCCCAATTGACTGCCTTAATTGACCTAAATCAACAACAACCTTTTGCTTTGCATTAGATACAATTCCATCAGCAGTTGTATTTGTAACCGCAACAGATAGCCTTTGCGCATCCTCACCAAAAGCATCAATTTGCTTTAAAAGTTTACCAATATCAATCTTTGGAGTTTTCATCTGTAACTCTACCTAAAATTTCTACAAACCTTCTACGATCATCCAAATCTCTAACAGAATGAATTGTATAATAATTTCCCTGATACTCAATCCTCATATCTTTAGTTGGAGTAAAATCCCTTCTATATCGAGTTGTAAACCTGTATGTTTGATTTATAACCTGTTCACCGGCCTCTAACTGCCTTGCCCCATCAAAAGGCTTTACATTAGCCCAACTAACCAACTCAGGAACAAATGTAATCTCATAGTCCTGAAATTCATTTTCTACGCTTAAAAATTCTCCAAACGTAATTCTTCGATCTAATTTACCTGGATTCATTTAAAATAAAGTTATGCGCCTATATGGAGCCAGTAAAAAAGTAACCACTTTTGGCATCTCCTCTTTAGGATTATCCCTATTCTCATAAAGGAATGTAATCATCTCTTTAATTGCAGTTTCAATATCATCCGGAACATCTGAGCCACCATCATAATTCCAATCATAACCAGCTACATAAGTAACGGCATTATATCCTGGCCTTTGAGTAATTACATCCGTATAAAATGGAGTATCTATTATTTCAAAATCAATCTGTTCTAAATCCTTATCAACAACATCCTCAACTGCTATAATAGGATAATTGTACAATCTTAAATTGCCATTTTTATCACTTATCTCAGTAATTGACCTTTGCCATAATACCTGTAATGTATATTGCTCAACTTGATTTACCGCAGATTTTATCAATGCAGTTATCAACCCATCCTCGTAATCGTAATCCAAATCCACCCTCAGCCACAGTTTTGCTTGTGCCAGGCTTACTACGTTTAATTGATCCATACTCTTTTTTTGCTTTAAAAGGCGTTTTTTGTTCCATTTATTTAATCGCTAATTTACTAATTTTTAATAACCATTTTTCAAACTTGGCTAAGTCCTTAATAGGATCTAATTGCTTTGCCCTCTCAATTGGTTTTTTATCCTTAAATAACTGCTCACTATTTGTTACCGCATCAACCCATGCATCTATATCATTCCGTTTAACGTAAATGGCGCTATCTGCCAGACTTTCTCTAAATCCTGGTATATCAGATGCAATTACAGGAATATTGCAACACAGAGCCTCTACTTGCGCCATACCATAACTATCATATTCAGATGGCGCAATAAGTAATTTAGTCATTGCCAAATATTTTCTAATATTATCTGTTATGCCAACGTATTTTATATTTTTTATTTTTATATCTTTAATCTGAGGATAATAGCCTCCCTGAACTGCTAAGAATTTATGCTTAGGCATTCTCTTAGCTATCTCAATTAATATCTGCCCTCCCTTGTTTTCATTATGATTTATTAAAGTAATGTATTCGGCTTTGCTTGTATCTACATCTTTAAAATCTCTATAATCAACTGGCGGATGCAAAACAAATGTTTCCTGATTATAATGCAATTCCTTTTTAGCCTGTTCCGTATTATAAACTGTATAAACGTTTTTACGGATATCAACCTGAGGATAACCAGCATTGTTATGAGTAAAGTTTATAATTATCTTAGGCATAATCCTTTGCTTATTCATTGCATAATAAGTACCTGATAATTGGCAAAAAACTAAATCAGCCCAATCCCATAAATTATTATGACAGGTTTTATAATCTTTAGTTTGCGCATAAACATCAATGCCCTCAAAACTGTAATTAACCGGATACCTTGTAATTGCTTTAACCTCATGACCTTTGCTCATTAAATACTGGCAAATGCGATGTAAGCATATTTCTGAACCCGCTCTTTGATGCGGCAAATATATTCCTGGGCTGAGTAGAATTTTCATATAATATTAACGTATAAATATGGCTTTGGTATTTTTGGAGTATTATGATTGTAATTATGTAAGTCAGATTGATGATAATGAATTGACTGTATTGAATAAGCCGGATTAAACAATCTATACCCAGCCCTGTTTAATTCATAAGCTATGCGATTATCGCATCCTGGAATACCCATGAAAAAGTCGCAAAACCTAACATTCCTAATCTTACCTTTAAATATCCAAGTATCTTGACTGTATCTCTCATTATGCAACCTTAATCCATCTTTTTTTTTATCCCATCTGCTCAATGCAATACACTGCTTTTCTCTTAAATCTATTAATTGCAAAGTATCATTAAAATAAATATCTGTATTGGCTAATATTGAAAAATCATTTGGGCTTGTAACTGTATCATTAATTAAATCAAAAAAGTTACGATATGTCGGCCTGTTTGCCTCTATAATAATTAATTTGCCATTTATTGGCAATTTAACCTCCCCCTCAACAATTAAAAATATATTATCAATTAATGGATTTTCAATATTCTTTTTTAAACAGTATAATAATTCCTTTTGCCTTTTAGGATCTTTATCCTGGTAATAAGATGTATATAAATTTACCATATATATTTAATCAATGCTATAACTGCTAAAACTATAAATGAAATTGCCAATAAACATAATGACCAAGCCACTAAATGAAATAAAAATCTAACTGTTTTCATATTGCTTTAATATTTTTTTATACTGTTTATGATATTTATCAATGGCATGATACCCTAATGAGCCAAACTCAAATTCTGTTTCTACGCTGAATTTATTGCAAGTTTCCTTATCAGGCAACTTATAACCTAATTCATTCATTCTATTGCAAAAGTAAATATCCTCATTACCATCTAACTGCATTCCTCTATACGGATGTTTTACGCAAATTTCATACATAACCTTTGGATTGCGGATGCTTAACCCGCCATTCATGCAACCAGGTATTTTTTCAATCCACGCTCCAATATAATCCCATTCTAAAAATTCCTCAATCCCTGATTTTAATAAGCCTGAGTCATGCTGAAATATTAAAACCCTATCAAAAATACAACCCCTCCAAAATGATGGATTAGTCAATACGCTATTGTAACTCAATGGCGATCTAAGTGAATAAATACCGCCCTCATATGGAGGCTTAATATTTAAAACCTCCCAATCATTAGGTAAAAACTTTTTATGCTCTACAATAGCTTTATTAGCTACCTCAATACGATCATCTATAATTATAGCAGCATATCTCATAACTCAACTGTTTTGGTAATTTTTACCTGTATCTCATGCCCGGCTATCTTTGCGTATTGCCATATTACAATATCCAACCCAGCATCCTCAGACTTTTTTACTATATCATTTAAAGCCTTTATTTGCTTTCTTATTTCATTTGCATACTCTAAATCTGTCATACTAAATATTTATTAAAATTCTTATGCATTTTAAGGCTCTCAGGCAATTGATTTTTATCAAATGGTACTGCATTCCATAAATTATAAGAAACGCAGTGTAAGTCCTTAATATCGTTATCAGGAGTCCATCCGTAAAAAGTATCGTTTAACCAATTCTTTTTAATCTCACTTGCATGACCAAATACCAAATATTTGTACCTCATAATAGACTCTGGCTGACAGGTGCTAAAATGATAAATAGTCTGCTTTAAGTTTAAGTTTTGAGTATTGTTTTTACGATGTAAATTCTCTAATCGTATCGGCCGAAATCCGTCATAACAAGCATGATTAAAAGACCTCCAAAAATTAATATAACCATCTATTCCATAAAATTTTTCAACTCCCCAATAAGCATATTCAAAAGATGCATCCAACTCATCCGATTTATAAACCTCATCTGAGTCAACTGTTAAAACTAAATCGTAATTATCTGCATACTTATATTTAACGTTCCTATGCTCATTTTCGGCTCCATATCTATCTTTCCTATCCCATATCATTTTATCCCCTAAAACATCCTGGCAAATGGCATAAATATAATCCTCGCTATCAGGGCATGGTATATCTGTATGATGGCCCTGAGATCCATACTTTGAATAAGCAATTACCATTTTATCTACATAATCTACAACTGATAATAAAGACTCTTTTAAATAATCTCCAGCGTAATGGATTGTCATAAATCCTAAAACTTTAATTTTGCTCATATTCCTTTATTATGTTTTTTATCATGTTATCAAATGTGTAATTAAATCTAACAAATTCTTCTCCTTGCATTGCTATTTGTTTACGCTCTGTTTCATTATCTAAATAGTAATCAATAAGTTTTATTAAATCCTTAAATGATTTCCAAGTCTTTAAATGATAACCATCTACATAAGGCATTTTATCGTATTCCTTTGCAAGACAAAAACAACCTGAACCCATTATGCGCAAAATCCTATCGCTTGAATAATTTGGTTCGTCAAAATGGCTTAGATTTATTCCAATCTTAACTCCTCGATATGCTTTTGACTCCTCAGCTTGTGAATGATTAAAATTTAGTTTGCTATTAAACCAGTTATTCCCATAAACACCATACCTTGAACCATAATGCTTAAACAATAGGTTATTCATTTGTATTCTCATTTTTGACAATGGGAATTTAGTCGAACCATAATTATTGCCAAAAAATCCAATCTCAGGCAAAGTTAAACTTTCTCCTAATGGTTTATAAATCTCAGGGTCATAACCAATTTCCAAAAAGCCACCATTAGTTACATTTTTAGAATCTCTTAAATTACTAAATAATGTCCTATCTATAAATGGAGCCATATCAATCATCCATTGCGGAGTTTTATCCCTTATATCACCATTCCAATTAATTATAAAAGCCCCTGTATTTTTTAACTCTTTAACAGTATCAATATAAATTATGTTTGGCGCTTGAATTTGCATAAATATAATATCAGGTTTAAATGCTTTAGCCATGCTGATAGCCTTTTGATTTACATCTTTTTCGCCTGTATTTAATTCAATGTAATCTGTGCAATTAGCTAAAAAAGCCTTGCGCATTGAATCAAATGGCGGAGGCCCTACACATAAACCTAAATGGAATATTCTCATACTTTACGGATATTATCCCAATCTCTCAGGAAATCTAATATTGATGGATAATTAACTCTACCGGCCCCGCACTTTCTGCGGACATGAATCCAGCCATTTATAACTCCAATTCGGATTTCATACTCTTTATTTTTGTATAATCCCTCCTGACCTATAAACTTGGCTTTAAACATAAAACAAAGGTAATTATTTTTATAACATAATAGCAAATAAAAAAAGACCTGACAAATTAATGCCAGGCCTTTCCACTTATAACCTATTAACCAAAATAGACTAACTTGGATTTTCGTTTAGAGATCCAGTTACAAACGCATCTGTGTAGTAAATTGGTAATGCAACTCTACCCTCAACACGTACTGTAATTTTGTTCTCTCTTACGTTTGTACCATCCTCTTCGAAGAATCTTACAATTGGATTTTCTCTTACGAATAACTGAGCACCTTTAGCCCAATCTCCAACAAGATACTTAGAATCAGTCATTGCAGTTGATTTGAATACAGGAATACCTGAGATAAACATTTGACCGTTTAACTGTGTAACTGTACCTAATCCTGGCAATGTGTACTCATTAGTAGTTGATCTTGTAAGCAATAAAGCATAGTACTGCTCAGGGCTTAATAAGATACCATTTGCAGAGTGATTATTGCTTTCAATCTGTGCAACTGAATCAATGATTTTCTCAACTTGGATTGTTCTGAATCCTGTGTAAGCCTCAGCATTAGTAATCAAACCGCCTAAGTTTGGAGATGTCCCATTTCCGTTAAGCAATTGATTATCCTCAGCATCAAGATAAGACTCTAACAAACGAGATTGTAGGTATGATCTCATTGCAGAAATATCATCTAATGCCTTACGGGTAATGCGAAGGTAACCAGCAATGAACTCAGATGGAGCAACCTCCTCAGTTAGATCAAAATCAATCTGTGGCTTAGAACCTGAATTATCAGCCCAAGAATTTACAGAACCCTCTGAACCAGTTTCTTGTAAGTAGTGAACCGCAGATGTGCTCATAACTCCAGTTGGTAATAAAGAGCGGATGTGCAATTTACGAGGTGCAGCAGGTAGGATACCTGGTAACATCTGTACGTTTGCAGCAGAAAGATCAGTAATGTTTGACAATGACATATCGCCAACTGTCTTTAACTCCATTGCAAATTGCTTGATTTCTTTTCTACGGAATTTCTCGATGTTATCAGTATTCTCATCCATTGCATTAGAAAATGCCTGATTGAATGATACTGGCTGCTTATCTTTAGCCTCCATCTTAATTCTGTTGTTTTCAGATTTAGCCTCTAATAAAGCCTTATCCATTTCATCAATTCTAACGTTTGCAGACTTAACCGCATCCTCTAACTTTGCATCAACTGCTTTTGTAGCCTCGTTGATAGCGTTTGCGATGATAGCCTTTGCCTCATCTAATGTTTGCGCCTTGTTTGCATTAAGCAAATCTTGAGCCTTTTGTTCTAAATTTTCCATTTTTTACTTTTCTAAATGTTTTATAATCTCTGTTAATATATTCGGCTCATCTTTAACCTGAGTGACTATTGTCGGCTCTGCATCCGATAGTGAATTTTTACCTAAATTGAAGGCCTCTAATTGGAATTGCTTTAATGCTATCTCCAATCTGCCAAAGCCCTCATCTGTTAAACTACCATCTTTTAGTAGTTTCATCATTTTGCTTATTTGATCATTAATCTCAGCCATTGTTAATGACTTAAAACCTGTAAATGGAGTTTCAGGATTTGCTCCTAATGTAACATTAGAACCCTCATACAACTTAATCTCTTTAATTGTACGAACTCCAGTCTTTTGATCATAATCAGCCTTTACAGTACTAAAGCCAATTGAATGCTGAACAACAATACCCTCAGCATATAATACCAAAGCATCCTTGCCATATGATGTTGGCGCTATCTTAGACTCAAAATAAATACCCTTTTCCTGAGCCTCTAATACCATTGGTTTGCCATGAGGCTGAGACCAATTGTGTTGATTTAAAAAGAATATCTCATTTGATCCCATTGGGCCACGCTCAGCAATTGTTTTAGTAGCTGCGCCCATTGCAATGATATCATCATCATAATCAACATTGCCAAACTTAGACCAGTAACCAGTAACGGTCATTGACTTTGCATCTATGTCCTTAATCTCAGCAGTAAAATTCTTATATTCTAATAATCCTTTCATCTTGTTACAAATATATATATTTTTTAAATATCAAATTACCCTCTTAAATATGGCGGAGTCCTTGGCTTTAATATCGGTAATCCATCTGCATCTAATATTGCCTCAGTAGCCATTACGCATCTACAATTAACAACCTCAGAGGCGGGAGCAGATGGATCTCCAGGATATAGCATTGGAACTCCACCAACAATAAATGGCTGATTAATAGCAATCGGCTCTTTAGTCATTAATAAATGTGATCGCCTTGTACGTTTATCTTTTGTATTAATCCAAAACTTTTGCACCTCATAATCGGAACTCTCAGCGCCCATGTTAATGCCATAGTTTGCCGCAGTTGTTGACTCAGTCCTTGCAATCACTAATGACCTTGCACGATTAAATGCCGGATTGTTTAAAGTTTCCTCAAATAATTTAGCCTGATCTCGTCTGGACAAATTTTGTCCAATTATATTAGCTAAAACATTCTTAATCTTATCTATTGTAGTTTCATCAATGCCTGTAACTTTATTGCCTCCAATAAACCTAAAATACTCAACCATTTCTCTATACCATTCCGGATTAAAGAAATCTAAAATAAAATCTTTGCGTGATTTAGGCACTGAGTTACGAATCCAGTCGTATGAGAATGTAGCAGATGATACTCCAACCTTTGTATATATCTTTTCAAGCGCATCATATAATGGCTTTTGATCAACTAAAAACTGAATGTATATTTCTAAGTTATCAAAATTATTCTCATCAATAAAATTAGTAATGGCTTTTGTTTGCTCATCCAATGCTTTTTTAATTAGCGGATAGGCATACTCCTCATACTCGCTATGGAGTTTTAAATACGTTTTATGGTATTTTACACTACTTGCCATTTATTGTTGCATTATTATATGCCTGATCTAAACTTAAATCCTCAATAGGCACTAAATTAGCCGGTACATAAACCTTTTCCATTTCAGGTGTACTAATCTTATCATAACCCTGAGCGATACGTTTCTCATCCGGAGTAATCCAATATGATGCGGATAACCAATCAGTTAGCTTTTGCATATCCTCTTGCATCTCAGGATAGCTACTAAAATCAAAATCAAAATAATATTTCTTTCCGTATGCCTTTGCATAAGGCTCACAAACAAACTTATTTATTGCATCTCTGATCTTACGGGATATTGGAGCAGTAGCATTATAAATTAATTGCTTAGATGCCCAACCCATGTTATTATCTGTTGATGCGGCCTCACTACCTGAGAATTGAATAGGAACGTGAAAAGCAGTATAAATCTTGCGAGTATCAATATTTAAGCTTTCAATCAATTGTAAATCAGTTGAAGGCAATCCTATCTGAGTCCATTTTAATGGCCCTGAACTTGGAAATATCCTATCCATTAAACTCTCACCACGCTTTGCATCAACAATCTTTTCTTTTAACAAATTCATTTGATCCTTAGTCAATGCAGCGCCTTGTCCATCTGGAGATATAAAGCCCATAGCGCCTCCATTACGGATTTGCTTTAATAACTCATTATCTCCCTCATTCTCCTTTAATACGTTTCTATAAATTGCCTTAATTGGTGATTGCCCATATAATTGAGCGCCTGTCAATGTAAAATCCGGATTGAATGATTTAAAGTGAGCCACCTGATTAGCCGGTAATGGAACCTCCTCAATATAAATAGATGTTAATGAATAACCTTTAATTGGCTCAAACATTCCGCCTGAGATAATCTCAATCCATTGTGATGGCAAAGAATACAATTGTGACCAAATTTGCTTTTCAGTCATCATCTCATCCTTACCATTACCGAATATATATCCATCTCCAGTACAAAGGTAAAATCCCGCCAAATCTGTCATCCACTCCTCATAAGTCTGCAAAGGATTAGGCTTTGCTAATAAGTCAAGTATTGGATTAGACTCAACCTGATTAAACATCTGCTCTTTTAATTGCAATGTCCGCATCTTAGCAGCTGAACCCTCAGCCATTGACATATTCTCATATATCTTTAAATCCTTTTTAGTTACTCCATCCTTTATCTCATATAAAGCATAAGCGCACTCAGCAACCTTTTTACTTATAATATCAATACAAGTATATACATCTGCATTCTTTTGGAATCCCTGCTCTACAAATTTTACTTTGTCCTCAAAATCAACAATTACCTGATTATTGCCAATCCAACCAAATACGTTTTGATTATAAAGGTTAGCTGATATGTTTTGTTGCAATCCTGGCATTAAAGCCTGTAATTGATTTTCCGCTGCCTTTTCAATATCAGCCTTAAAGAATTTTTGTAGTAGTCCCATAGTTACCAATCAAATGAATATTCCTGTACAAATTTTGATGCCAATTTATTTAATGCCACATATCTCAATGGATCAATGAGGTGATTATAGGCATCAATTGGCTCATTCAACATTTTGCCCGTTTTATCTTTTTTCCAAATGTACGAATAAAACTCTTTTTTTAAGTTATGGCTATTTGCCGTTACATTTATCTTGTATCTCTTTAAAATATCAATACCTTGTTTAATACTATCCGGCCCTTTTATTGCGCCATGAATGTTAAAACCCTCTGCATAAATCTCTTGTATTGACTTTGGCTCAGCGCTATCTGCTATTATCTCATGCTCTGGACTTACTTTAAAATCTCTTAACTTTTGGCATATATCCATATTGGTAAGCCTTGTTTCATAACACATCTCATTTACCCATAACTCCCCTGATATTTTATAAACCTCTATAATTCCTGTCGGATCATTTGTAAATCCAAAGTCAATGCCATAAGCTATTAACTCCGCATCCTCAGGTATAGCCTCGCATACTGCCCAATTTCTAAATATAACTCCCTCAATTTTACCAGTTAAACCCCTTGCATAAACATTCCATAACTCCTGATCTAAATCCTTTATATCCTCAATCCTTTTATGATCATCCTCAGATAAAAATGGATTATGCCTATGATCTGATATTATTAGCTTTGTATCTGGCTGACCGATTAACTTAGTGTGCGCCCAAAATTCATTTGTCGGATTATAATCAATAAATATTTGGTTTTTTGTTCTGATTGCTAATTGCCAGTAAATCTGATAGCTTATACCATTAGCCTCATTGACAAATAAATAGTTGCGCTTACCATTCTTTGCTGACTGCTCATTTTCATATGAAACAAACTCAATAAGAGATCCATTCTTAAAATATATAATCCGCTCAGTCTTATTCCAAAATTTTAATTGAGATTGCAGAAATTTATTATCTACAAATATATTCTCAGCGTCTCTGTATGCCCCTTTACGCAAATTAGGCAATGACTCACCAGCAACTGTAATTACTGATTTAGGCTCATTAATTGCTTTGTAGTAAAGCAACTGCATAATAGAATAGGTTTTACTTGATGCAGTACCTCCCTGATTTATTAAGACCTTTTCTTTAGCCCCATAATTCTCATAAAATACTGGACTGCAATCAAACATCTATTTCGTTCTCACTATGTGATAATGGCGGAGCAGTATTGTAAACATTTGGAGCCGGAACTCTAAAATTAATATCTCCATCTAATGTTAAGTTTTGAGATGCTTTACCATAAGCCCTGTCTAATAATACCTCAGCGGCCCTAACATCTCCCTTAACTGCTTTTGATCGTAATGCCATTAGGATTGCTTTAGCCGCCTCAATGCCATCCTTTTCCTCTCCTAATACATCAGCCAATAATATATCTAACTGAGGTATTTTCTTTGGCTTACCATTTGGATTGCCTGATACACCCTTTTTAAATTGAGTATTGCCACCCCTCTTAATTGCCTCCTCTGTACTTGTAATCATTATGCACCTCCTTTAAAAATTCTTTATATTCTTTTTTATCCCCGTATTTAATATGGCATGATCTACAAACTGCCATTAAATTATCAATATTATCAACCTCTTTAGTACCACCCATTCCTCTGCATTCTATATGATGTATATCTATTGCCTGAGCATTGCATATCTCGCAAGGAATAAAATTGCTAACATCAAAGCCAAAGTAAGCTAAATATAATTTAGTGTGCTTTTTCAAATGGCTTACCATTTAATTTAATTTCAATATTAGGGTCTAATGCTATCATTCTATTTACTATTACATCGCAGTACTTAGGATCTAACTCCATACCGTAGCATTTACGTTTTAGTTGATGAGATGCTACCATTGTTGAGCCAGAGCCTAAAAATAAATCTAAAACTTTATCTCCTTGTTTACTTGAATGATTTAAACCATTTTCAACTAATTCTATTGGTTTCATAGTTGGATGTAATTCTGATTTTTTAGGTCTTGCAAAATCCCAAACATTTGTCAATGTTCTATTTTCTGTAAAACTGCCTCCATTATTATTCCAACCAAACCAACATACTTCATGTTTATTTTGATATTTACCTCTACCTAAGGCAAATTGATCTTTATTCCAAACAATCATAGTTGAACAATGAAAAATATTATCTAAAACAGTAAACATTATTCTACCATCAGCACCAGGCCCAGCCCAACAATAAATAATACCATCACAAAACAATTTTATATTTGATGCAAATCCTTGACAAAAATCCATAAAATCTTGACCACTCATATTGTCATTTTCAATTTCTCTTTGTTTAAACTTTGAATGTATAATGTTTCCATAATTAATATTATAAGGAGGATCAGTAAAAACCATATCAGCCTTTTGCCCATTCATTAACTTTGCAACTTGATCACTGTCTGTACTATCACCACAAAGCAACCTATGCTCACCTATTTCATATAAATCACCTAATACAGTAATTGGCTCATCCGGAGGAGTAATATCAAAATCATCTTCCTCAGCCTCTAATACTTCTCCATCAAAATTAGGAACATCTAATCCCCACTCATCTAATTTACCAGCATCCCATTCATTAGCCAATTGATCCCAATCCCATTCTCCAAAGCCTACATTATCTTTAATTAAAAACTCATCTCTTTGTTCCTGAGTCCAATCATCTGCTAAAACAATAGGCAATTCTTTTAATCCAACCTCTTGCGCAGCTTTTAATCTCATATTGCCGCCAAGTACAACATATTTGCCATCTATATCTGTAAAACAAACCAATGGCCTCTTTTCAAGCATCTCAGGAAAATCCTGAATAGACTTAACCAACTTTTTAAATTTATCATCCTTAATTACTCTTGGATTTTTACTGTTTGCCTTAATGGCTGAGATCTTTACTTTTTCCATAATTTTATGCCATCAGGCATATTTGTTTGCCTGATCATTGCCTGAATTTTACCAAAGGTATTAAATTTCAACAATATCAAATCCATAAATCGCCTTAACCAATTTTTTCTTTAATCTATAAACTGGCAATTTCTTTGTCATTTCAGATTTTACATCTATAACATCTAAGACCTTGCCATTTTTATAGGTAACAAAATCAGCTTTATAAAAACCTATCTTTTGACTATTGACTACTAAATCATATCTGACTTGCATCTCAAACTTATCTATTAATTTAGCTTTTTCTTTTAGCCTAAGTAGGCCATAAAAATTAGCCTCTTTTTTAGAGTCAAACGTAATCCCATTTATTACTGTTTTTACGTTTTTATATTTTAATCCCATAGCTTTTATTGCTCATTGTTTTGTCCTCCGTATGTTTTATTGTAGTATTGTTCTGCATCTTTGAAAGAATCCCAATATAATGCTCCATCATACCAAGAATCAATAATTTGTTTCTTTTGTAGTTCATTAGCTTTATTAAATATTGGATGACTTGGGAGTATATCTTTATTTATTAAGTTATATTCAGTAAGCTCACTTATTAACCACTCTACTGCTGTTTGTTTATTGCTCATTGTTTTGTTTTTTAATCCCATAGTTTACCTAATATCAATTCAATATCATTTTTTAACCCATCTAAATCCTCAGTATTCTTTTCTAAGATCCTATAAGCATTCCGAGATGCTCCTTTTAATTTCATTAGCTTATCATTTAACTGTCCGTATTGAGGCTTTCCTTTTACCTCTAAACAAACAATATCTAAGTTATCTATTAATAATTGGCTAAGTATATAACTTAATGCCAAACTCTTTTCTGCTACTGTCATAAATATTTAAAAATATGTGAAATTACATCTACTGTCCAACCATTGCCAAGCATCTTATATCTCTGTGAATCGCTTACATGGTTTGTATAATTATCCGGTACTGTTTGCAATCTTTCACATTCTAAAGGAGTTAACCTTCGGATTGATTTATTTATTTGCGCTAATTGACCACAAGACTCATCATTCCTTGCCCTTGCTGCTAATGTTCCCGATTTGCCATTTTCTCTAAATCTAAAACCCTCATCATTTCGGTAATCGCAACCTAAAATCTCAACTGCATTGGTATTGCCTGTATCTAAACAATACGTTTTGCCATCATTTCTTGTTAAATGACCTGTACCTCCTTTTAATGGATTACCAGATCTTGGCATCATGTTATGAACAATATAATTACCATCATTGCCTTGTTTATAATAATTCATTAATAATGTTGTTGATTTATCTGTAAATGGATTTCTAAATTCTTTACCAAAATCAGATTTTAAAATTCTATTAATAGTTCTATCATTTAAAAAATACTTATCATTAACATTATTCTCTAAAACATCTTTTAACAATATTCCTTTATCCTTTGGCTGCTCAATTATACTTTCTAAATCGCCAAATAATCCAGATGCTTTCATTCCGATATTAGTCCAGTAAATACGTTTTCTATTTTGAGCAGATAATAATGCTGAATTAATATGAATGCCATTTACTCCAATTGCCTTGCTTAATACTTTTTCCCATTTTTCGCCCATCTCTACATTTTCCAATAAAAAGTATTTAGGATTGCATTCATTTAATAATCTCATATATTCCCAAAATAAATAAGATTGCCCCTCAAACTCAAATCCCTCAGATTTTAATTGTAAATAATGTTCTAATGTTAAAATCTCTTGCTCATCCTTTGTACTCATGCCTTTACGTTTACCGGCAAAACTAAATGATTGGCAAGGTGATCCTCCAATTATTAAATCAATATTAGGTAAATCTTTGGCATTTATATGTCTAACATCCCCTAAATAAATAGTATTTGGATAATTAGCTTTAGATACTATTTGCCCATATTTATCAATCTCAGATGCAAAATAATTATCCACTTTTATTCCTGCACGTTCTAATGCTATTTGTCCGCATGACATACCATCAAACAGGCTTAATACGTTTATTCCCATGATTTATAATTGGTTAATAATTTAGTTAGTTTTTCATTCTGCTCATCCATTTGTAACATCCTGGCATTGTTTTTTCGGACTATCATTTTCATTTGCTCAATCTGCTCAGAAAGTATATAAAAATAATCATAAATCTGTTTTAATTTTTCATTTCTATCTACAACCTCCTGTATCTTTTCATTTAAGCCATGTTTCATGCGATATAAGGCAATATCTCCCTCTAAGTGGCATATTATACCAGCGAAAGATAATAATGCCTCAGATGTCTTTATTTTGTCTTGGTAATATAGAGAATAAGCTTCAATCTCTAATTCCATCTGTAAATTACTTTTCATAATTAAAAAGGATCTTTGTCTTGAATTTTACTTTCTGCTAATGGCTCTCTAAAATGAGTTTTTTGAGTTTCATGCTCAAAAGCATATAAATCTTTGTACTCACCTTGCTCATAATACCTATTCTTTTTCCAATCAAAAAACAAACTAATTGTACCTCTATTTGATACTCCTTTTGGTTTAGCCTTTTCAATTGTTATTAAAACCTCATTATCTTTATAAGGAAATCCATTATCATTATTTAAATTAACAGGAGGCCTCCACATATTTATCCAGGTCATTGCTTTACGCAATAATGCTTGACCACCGGCTGCCTCTCTGGCCATAGGCATAGGATAAAACCTTACACCCTTTTCATTTACAATTTGCTGATTAGCTGGATGTAAAGTCAATAAACAATGCTTTTTAGATTTTTTACAATACCTTCTAATTTCTGAGCATAGTTGCTCAATATACAAATCTTGCCTTGTGCCAAATTCTTTCATATCATGAGTTAATTCATTATATGGATCTAATAATAAAATTTGCTCATCTGTTACTAAATCTGTTAAATCTTTAAAGCTATATGATTTTTCATCCCCATCAACTATTGAAAACATTTCATCTATATAATTTATTGCCTGATAAAATTCCTTATCATCTGCATGTCCTGGAATAGATTTATAAAATGGTTTACCTGTAAGCTTATGAATTAATTCAGCATATATTTCCTCAACCGATCCAGTTTCAGGGCTATATATTAAAGATTTCTTACCATATTTTTGAGCCTGATTTAATAACAACTCAAAACAAAATTCTGATTTTCCATGATGCGGAGGAGCAAGGATAAATGTAAATGATCCTTGCTTTATGCTATATAAATCATCAAGTTTTTTAAAACCCGTGTTTTTACCTCTTGGTACTCCAATATCCCTAAAGTCATTAAGAATATCTTTTATGTTTTCAAATTTCTTTATCATTTTAATTAGATGATGCTTTATGATTAATATTGTTTTGAGGTTTAGGATTATTTACAAACCTTTCTAATTTATCCTCTCTTAAAATTAACTCTGGAGTTAAATATTTAAAATTAGTGGTTATATGATAATCATCGTTATGAGCATTTTTAATTGCATCTTGCAATTGTTGCTTAGAATAAGTTTTTAAACGTTTATTTAATGTATTAATCAACTTTTCATTTATTCTAAAGCTGCGGTTAGCAAAAGAATTAAAATAATCAATGAATTTATCATAATCAATAGGTGTAGATTTATCTACACATATATCTTTTTTCTTTACTTTAGTTTCCTTTATAGTATTACATTCGTATTCGTTTAGTAATACGTTCGTATTTTCCCATCGTTTATTTATACTCTCGGTAGCTTTTTTTGATTTTGCTACACGCTCTTCTAATCTTTTTTGAACTGACAAACTACCAAAATAACCATCGCTGATTACAAATAAATTAAAGTCATTTATAATCGATTGTATTAGTTTTTTATCAGAACGTAATTCAAATGCTATACGTTCGTAATTCAATTGTAATACGTTCGTATTTTGATAAAGTTCCTCAATTATTGACCAATAAATACCATATCCTGACATTCCATGATTAAAGATTAACTCTTTAATTTTTTCATCATTCCTGGCATTATAATCATGAGAAAAGTAAAATGTATTTTTACTCATTTTATATAAATTAAAATGCCCTTGTGGTTTCAAGGCAACGACTCCTATCCACCACAAGGGCATAAATGTTTTCTAATAGCCTAATGTCGTTGTCAGCTACCATTGCAAATATATAAAAAAATTAGTTAATTAAATAATACTTTTTATAGCGTGATTTTGTTTGGTAATTAGTTTGCCATTCGCTCTCAATATTATGCCCCTTGTTTTTTAACTGGCATACTATTTTGCGCAACTCAAACGTTTTAAACATATTAAAACAATCCAATACTGTTAATGGCTGACCGGTCATTAAGAATGCCTCAACCTGATTAATTTTGTGGTTCATACTTTAGATTTTAGTTTAATAATTACAGGATTTTCTATTTTTCTATAAAACCAATATTTACTCATCCATCCGCAAATGCTTGGTGCTGATAATCTAAGCCTCCTACTTACATCGTTAATACTCATATCATTGCCAAAAACCAACTCCAATGCTTTTGCTATCCTTTCAGGATTTCTTGGCTTTATATCGGGCCTTTTTAAATGTCCGTACATTAGAATAGTACTACAATTGATGATTTATTATATTTCTTAGTAACCTTTGGCACCTCGCACCCATCCGCATCATAAATAGGCTCATCTGATTTAGATGCATATTTCAATAACTCAGACCTTTGCTTTAACTTATGTTCCAATTGCGCATAAACATCATCCTCAGCATAATTAAGACTCTCAGCGCCATTCTTAGGAGTAAAGGTAACTCCATTATAACTATCAGCACCTGTTAAGTTTAAACGCTCTCTAAATGCCTTATCCGCCGCATCAATTACAACCTTTAACCTGGCTACATTTGAGAATACCTGTATTGGAGTTTCATTGCCATCTGCAAATATTTTAGATACTAAATCTAACCCTGTTTGCTCTGCCTTTTTCTTTGTAAAGTCATGAGCATACATAACTGTACCTAATTCAATTAATTCTTGCATTTGTTTGCCTCCTCTTGTAATTTTAATTCGTTTTCCTTACTTAACTGATATTTTTTCTTAATCACATCTAAATTGAATCCATCAACTAATGCCTGTATAGCTGAGTTCCATTTCTCTGTACCTGGATTGAGCCATTGCTTATCAGGCTGAGTATTAGCAGCTTTATTGCCATCATCATCATCATCAATATTTAATCCTAATATACCGGCTAAGGCGTAGCGCTTAGCATAGGTAATTGCTGAACCAACTGCCTGAGGATCGTTTGGCTTAGATACTGGCATTGTATAGGAATCCATTAAATACTCCCCTGACTCTGCATGAATTAAAATAGTACATAATCCATTTACTCCAGTTGGAGATTGTGAATAAGCCAATCCGCATTCTGCTAATGGTTTACTAATTGCATCCTGGATATTAGATAGTGATGCATAATTTGATTTAAAGAATGGGTTTTTAGCATCCTTTGAAATCTTTGATACTTTGCCATTAAACTCAATGAGCGCTTTGGCAATCTTTGTAATTGTTTCTGATTTTTCCATTTGGTTAATTTTATGGTATAAAGTTATTAAAATAATTCAAATAAAATGCGCAATAATCGTAAAAATTAATAAAACAAATGCAATAACCATCATTGCAAAAGTTGGTTTGTCATTATTTTTCATTCTTTTCTGCCTCAATTATAAATTCTAAACACAATGAATAATCATCCTGGAATAAAGTTGATATGGTTTCTCTGCCATCTAATACTCTTGTTTGACCTTGACCACCAACCAATGTACCATCAAAATATTCCTCAATTACTAATTCTCCAGAATGCTCGATATGTATTATATCATCATCTGAATTGTAAAATAATAAATGATTATTTACATCGAGATCGCAATCCATGCCATAATCATTAAATAGTTGTTTAATTGCTTTCATAGCTTACAGATAAATTTTAGTTTTCTTAAATTAGTTACCAATGCTTTGCCATCCATAATGTTTTGGATTAAATCATGATCATCTGTTAATTGTTCCCAAACTTTACCAGTTGTAGGGCTTTTGTAAAATACTTTGTATGATTTTCTACCAACTTGTATTATCTCAAAATCTGAGATTGAATCATTAACGTAAGGCATTATTTTTTTAATTTGTAAATATACTTAATCCATTTATTAAACTCTTTTGTCTCAGGCGCTTGATTTTTACTCAAAAATGCGCCATTTTTATACTCATATATCCTTCCATCCGGATAAACGCTTTTGCAAATACTAACTGTTTTCATTCGTAAATAATTTATCAATTGAACTTGGTGAATAATCGTAAATTCTTAATGCGCTGCATAAATAAACAACTGTACTATATTTTAAATCTACCCAATTGTTAATTTTTGCCAATTCAATTTGCGCTTGTTTAGTTGAATAAGGATATATATCCATATCATCCTGAATCATTTTTAAATACTCAGGCTTTAATCTCTCTAATAAACTCATATCTCTACCTCCCCATTACCATTACACTTTTCACATTTATCCCAATAATTAGAATGAAATATTTTGCCCCAGCCATCGCAATTACTGCAAACATGGCTTATTGGATTATTAATCTCATTCCTATCATACCGAGCAATTAGGTTATATAAACCTAATGGCTCTGATTTAATTAGCCTCTCCATTATAATTTTTTAGCTAAGTAATCGCATAATCCAGCCATTGCAATTAGTATCAATGACATAAAAATAAAAAAAATCATCATTTCCATAATTATAAATTTAATCAATCCTTCATTGAATTGATAAAACGAATATCTATAAAGTTATTTAAATAACCAAATAAAATAAAAAATATATTTCTATAAAAGTCTAATAATCATTGTATGATCCTTAAAACGCTTAATATGAAACATTTTTCCGCTCTCTTTATGCAACTTAGTCGCATTATTTCTCCAGACCTGAACGTTTGCAAATACGTTCATAACCTGGTTTACCTTTAATTCGTTTAGCTGATCTTTGTACATGATGCAAATATAAAATTATTTTTATAATAATTTCATAAAAATATATCCTTTGGCAGTTTTAGCTTTACCACGTAATACTTGCCTTATACAACTTGGATTACAATCTATATTCCTTGCAGCTTCTTTTACAGATTTAAAAAAAGCAATAAAATCATTATTTAATGATAGTTGTATTATAGGTACTGAGTTTTTATATTCAAAAGTTCTTTTTATTCCTGATTTGTTATACATAACTAATTTATCAATACATTTTTGATCAGGTCTTTTGCCTTTTCTTGCTTCTGATAATTTTAATTTATGTTCCTCTGAAAATTTTATACCTTTTTTTGATGCTGATATTTTATCTCCCCAATCATGAAATCTATTTGTATTAGCTAATTTTAATTTTTCTCTGGTTTTATCTGAAACAATAACATTGTAAGTTCCATCACCGCCATCTGTCATATTAACTAATTTACCAATATTTAAATCTTTTCTGCCTAATAATTTAATTAATTCCTTTTCTATATCACATGCTTTTTGCCAACTTATATTATCATCTACTATTTCATAAATAAATCCATATTTATTAACTGTATTATGCCATAAAGCATTTCTTCTTCTGAATTCTGTTGCTCTTTTATAATCTCCTGATTTACCTATACCAACATAAAATATTTCTTTACTAATAGGTTTTTTATGAATGTAAACGTATGGCATATTTATAATATTTTTCCATTAATAATATGGAAATTTTTTAAAGAATATGTTTTATCTGAATTAACTTTTATATGAGCAAACCCATGACCATAACCATTTGCAAACGGATGATAGTCTGGCGACAATTCGCACAAACATCCTGTTGTCCATGTTGCGGTTATTTCTCCAGATAAATTAGTCTCAGTATGAGCGGAAATTTTATGCACATGCCCACAAATAGTGCTTTCTTTTGCTTTTAAATACAACCCTCTGGCCGAATTTACCGGAGCCATAAAACCCCTAAAGAATAAATGGCCATGATGTATGTGCAATTTTCCAGCCTTTACCAATGTTTTATCTCCTATCAAATGGACTCTTTGCTCATTAAGCTTTAATCTTTCTTCAAGCTGATAGTATGGATCATCAAATACCTCTGGAGCCTTAGCCATAAGCCAATGCTCATACCTAACATCATGATTACCTTTAAGCCAATAAATCTGCGCATTTGGAAATGCCTCTCTTAGAATGACTAAAAATGCCTTTGTTGAGTCAAACTCAAATTTAATAGATCTTTTGCGCGGATCTCTTTCAAATCTTGACATTTGATAAAAATCCATTAAATCGCCATTAATTATAATTGTATTTACCTTTTGCTCCTTTGCATAATCTAATGCTAAAGTAATCGCCTGGATATTATGGTATGGAATGTGTAAATCTGAAATTAGCAGAATATTGTTATTTGCAACTGGCAAAACATAAGGCTCTCTAATTTTTTCCTCTGAATCAGGTAGTTTGTAAGGATTATAGTTAAATGTTGGCTCTTCATGCATAGATTTATCCTTATAATTTCTTTGGTTTATTTTACCTTTTATACCTCTAATGCAACTCCTTACATTTTCAACTGAATTAAATAATAATGAATTTTCGGCATAAATCTTTTTAGCCATTGTAAGATCAGCATGATTAGGAAATCTCAAAAGATACTCCCTAACTAATTCATGCTTACGCATAAGGAAAATACTTTGACTTGTTGGAGATTTTAAATGCTTTTAAAACTTGACCTCTTTGCTCATTTTTGCTATATGATACATGAACCCATGAAGGATTTTTATCATCTCCAAATTCATAAATTAACTGATCAAAAGGTAAATTATCTTTTATATAATCAAATACCATTTTATTTGTTACTCCATTTGGAGATCCATCCATATCAATATCAATTGCCTCGCCTTTGCAATGCTGACTTGTTGAAGATTTACCGATTTTTGCATTTAACTCTTTACTCCTATATCCGGATGAGATATGTATTGGTACTTTAAAATGCTCCCTGATCGGCTCAAATATCTTTTCAGCTAATAGCTTAAAATTTTCGATATGCTCTGGAGTAGGCATATTTGAGATTTGGTTACGTTTTGCAGACTCTGATCTGGTGACCTCAGATAAATCTAAATGCTTAGATAGTTTCATTTTCTTTTTTCTTAAATATTTTTTCGGCAGATGTTAACCCTAAACAACCAAAAGCTAATAAAGCCACTGACTCAACTAATATTGCAGATGGCGCAGTATGTTCCTCACTAAATGAATTATGATACATTGTAACACATAAAGCTATTACACAAAGCAATCCGCATAAACGTTTCATGCTTAGATTGCCATTCTCATCATTAAAAAACTGTTTCATTGTACTGTATCTACTTTACTTTTACCCCAAAAATTCTTTTTCTCTGTTACAAAAACAGTATCTCTAATTGTTTGAATTTGTATTTCTACTTTTGGATTTGCTTTTATCTCAGCAACCTCACTAAACAATTGTTTAATCTGTTTTTTATCCTCAATAATATTATCAACAGTTTTGTTAATTATTATTGCCTCTTTCTTAGTAGCCTCTACAATACTGCTATCCATTTCCAATTGACTTTCAGCAACCTTTAATAGTAAAGTATCATATTTATCTACCCGCTCAGTTTCAACAGTTGTACATGATGATATGAGCAGTATGAATGCTAAATATCTCATTTTATCTTTTGTATTTTACCTAATGACTCCAATGTACTTAACTTTGCAGATGCGCCACTCATTGCGCCTTCGCACTTAATTAATGACTGGCCCATTGCATCCATTTTAGACTCTAACTTTTCAATCTTTGCGCCCTGATTGTCAATCTGCTCATGAAAGGTACTGCGGATATCAATGTATAAAGCACTAATCCCAATAATTACTAAAAACATTGTGCCTACAACTGGATTTTTACTAAAATCTTTAAAACTGATTGGTAACGGATTTGTTACATTTTGTTTAACTGCCATAACTATAATTTAATTGAATAACCTATTGAATAACCACTCATTCCATAACCAACACTAAATAAGCCTTTCTTACGTGTTTTTAATGTCATGTTAATATTATGGTTAAATCTTAACATATCATTGCTTAAATCGCTCCTAATGCCTAAATATAAAGATGCTTTTGGTGCTATCTCTATATTATTTGTTATTATGATTTCTTTTTCTTGGATTTTGGCTTTGAATGATCTGCCAATAATTCGATTTTGGCTGATTGTATCTCTGACAACGTAGAGGTTACTGTCTTGCCGGATTGAGTCAATAAACTCCTTAGCTTGGCTATAATCTTTAACAATGTAAGTGGTATCATAATTTGTTTTATAAATAGTATCTAAAATTTTATAAGGTATATTATCTCCCTTTGTGTATTTGGTTAAAGTTTTATAAGTTATTACAGTATCAATTGTTGATTTTGTTATGGTTTTTTTTTGAGTCTTGACCGAAAACAAAAAAACGGACATCAATATTAAAAGAAATATGAGTCCGTTTTTAATCATTTTTGTAAATTCTTAGTCGCCTTTAAATAATATCTAATGGCAAATAAACCGCTAATAATAGCCACTATTGAGGCTAACATTGTTACAACTGGCTGAACATCGGCAATTGAAATCATTGCGCCTGATACGCTTAAAATAGTTGCTAAATCAGCGTTATGGTTTGTCATCTTGTTTTATTTGAGGCTGCAATTGTTTAATTAATTCCGCTGCAACTGATTTTACCTGAATGTGTGGAGATTGACTATTTTCTATTACTGATAAAACTGCCTCCCACTCCTGTACTGTCAATTCAACTTTTAATTTGTCTGTTTGTTCTGTTTGTTCTATTTCTTTGGTTTTCATAGTGTTATTTTTAACAAATATAATTAAATTTCTTTATTTGTATCCCACGGCAAAGGCAAAGTCACCTCAACAGGATTAATCTGTAAATTAATATTAGCCTCTAAGCTTGATTGCATTTCTTCTACAAGTAATATCTGCTCTAACCAATTAATTACCTCTTCTTCCGTTACATCTGCATAAGGTGTAAAGTTTTGAGGATTAGGCTGTGATACGCTTGATGCTCCATAAGTTTCTGCAAAGTACGTTTTGCCTCCCTCTACTTTTGTAGCGTTATAGCGCCAATGTATTACATTAATTACGTTTGGTAATCCATCTAACTCTACTGCGCAATTTAATTGCGATATTACCCACTGAAAATTTGTTTCCATGTTATTTATTTATTAATGCTTTTAATTTTTCTATTTGTGCCTGTTGCTCTTGAATTGCTTTGATTAAAATATAAGGTAAAACAGATGCTTGAATACCTTTGTATTTATTTCCGTTTTCATCTTCTCTGCCCTCATGCACTATTGAGGGTATTAATTCCTCAACCTCTTGCGCTATCATTCCAAACTCTAAAGCATCGTTTTCGTTTTGGTCATTCCAATGGTAATTAACAATGTTTAACGCTAAAACTTTTTCTAAATAATTATCAGTTACTTTGCTAATATCTTTCTTTAATCTGCTATCTGATACTGTTGTATAAGTACCGTTTCCGTAAAGATAAAATTTATCAGCACCACCCGTAGCAGCTATTAAATGATAACTTGATGTATTATTGCAATTAGAACCTAAGTTAGTTACTAATACTCCATTGCCACTTGTATTATTTGTGTTTTCAAACCTTGCCATTTGAAAAGTATTTGCATTAGCAATCACTTCTAATTTTGTTGTCGGACTTGTTGTACCTATACCTACGTTACCACCTGAGGTGATGCGCATACGTTCGGTAGCGTTTGTATTAAAAGCTAAAGCAGAATTGCTTTCATTGTTTAAAACTAAAAGACCAGATGTTGTATCAATTCCTAAACTTGATTGATATGAACTACTTTGAATTGTTAAAATTGGAAAAGATGCTTTATATAAATGTAAAATATTATTTGGCGTAGTCGTTCCTATACCTACGTTACCACCTGTAATTAATAAATTATTGCCACTTCCGCCTAATGAAACAGTCATATTACCACTATAAGGTGATAATGTATTAGCATAAATTGCGCCGCCTGCTCTTACATACAAATCACCTCCATTAACATCTAACTTAGCTGCTGGGCTTGTTGTACCTATACCTAACCTACCACTCGCATCTATTCGCATCGTTTCAGAA
>ERZ869921.317-NODE-317-length-32731-cov-53.459236_pt1 | contig 32731 bp, 55 predicted proteins | sample MGYA00579310_ERZ869921 | MGnify/ENA primary metagenome ERZ869921 (study PRJEB32216, sample SAMN09231816) | wastewater metagenome | place: USA: Maryland | collected 2016-06-21 | study: EMG produced TPA metagenomics assembly of the PRJNA472060 data set (Reclaimed... | reverse complement strand
CCTGCTGAACCGCTCTTCCGATCTACTCTTTGTGCATACCCGCAGTTGGCACCCCTCGGGTTTGGTAGGCTAATTAGTATGGTGAATCATCCGAAGCCTGCTGAGTTGAAGTTGTTGCAGGGTAATCCGGGCAAACGGAAGCTGCCTTTGAATGATGCAATCGCGCCGATGGAGTATGGCTATGTTGAGCCGTTGCGTGAGTTGGGTCCGGTTGGTCGCGCGTTTTGGGATTCGATTTTTGGTGCGGGTGAGTTGTGGATTTCGGTGCGCACTGATACGGCGCTTGTTCAGTTGGTGTGTGAGTTGATGGATCGGCGTGAGCGTTTGCGTGAGGCGTTTGAATCTGACCCGTTAGAGCGCTCTGTGAATATGTCGTTGTTGGAGACTGAGAAGCAGATTGTTTCGGGGTTGTCGATGTTGGGGTTTACTCCGGCGGATCGTACTCGGCTGGGTTTGGTGTCTGTGAAAACGAAGAGCAAATTGCAGGCGCTGTTGGAGGATAAGGCTAAGGGTGTCTAGTTGGCCGCCTGCGGTGTTGACTCCTGTCCCGGCTGAGGCTGTTGCTAAGGGTGATGGGCGGTATGCTGCCAGGTTTGCGGAGGCGTTTGGCACTATCGGCAAGGATGGTGTCGCGGGTAAGACTGGGGAGCCGTTGCGGTTGCGTGACTGGCAGAAGTCTCTGCTTGAGCATTTGTTTGCGCGTGACGAGAATGACGGCTTGTTGGCTCAGACAGCGCTTATCGGGATGCCACGCAAGAACGGGAAGTCGGCGCTGTCGGCTGCCGCTATCGGCTTGTATTCGCTGATTGCTGAGGGCGTGCAGGGTGGCGAGGTTATCGCTGTCGCGGCTGAGAAGGAGCAGGCGCGGATTGTGTTTGGTGAGGCTAAGCGCATGATTGAGTCGAGTGAGCTTAGTGAGCTAGTGACGGTGTATAAGGATTCGCTGTTTGTGCCTGACACGAGTTCGGTGTTTCGTGTGGTGTCGGCTGAGGCGTATTCGAAAGAGGGTTTGAATCCGTCGCGGGTGATTATGGATGAGTTGCATGCTCACAAGAATCGTGACTTGTTTGACGTGTTTAGTTTGGCTATGGGTAACCGTGGCAAGATTGGTCAACTGGTTGCTATTACGACGGCGGGCGTGAAGTCAGATTCTACTGGGCGGGATTCTATCGCCTACACCCTGTATCAGTACGGGAAAAAGGTTGCTTCGGGTGAGATTGATGACCCGGCGTTTTTTATGGCGTGGTGGGAGGCTCCCGAGGATGCTGACTATCGTGACCCGGAAGTGTGGCGTATGGCTAATCCTGGCTTTGATGATCTCGTGTCTGTGTCGGATTTTGAGTCTGCGGTGCGGCGTACTCCTGAACCTGAGTTCCGCACGAAGCGTTTGAATCAGTGGGTGTCGTCTGCTAACGCTTGGCTGCCTGCCGGGTCTTGGGATGCACGAGCCGGTGACCATGCGGTGTCTTTGGATGATGAGATTGTGTTGGCGGTTGATGGTTCGTTCAATGGTGACTCGACGGTGATTGTCGGGTGTACGGTTCCGAAGGGTGACGAGCTGCCGCACGTATTTTTGGTGAAGGCGTGGGAGAAGGATGTTGACCTTGATGGTGAGGATTGGCGTGTAGATATTGCCGATGTGGAGGCGACCGTGCTGGAGTTTTGCGCCTCGCATACGGTGCGTGAGGTTGTGTTTGACCCGTTCCGGTGGGCACGCACAATGCAAGCGCTGGATGATCATGGGTTGCCGGTGGTGGAGTTCCCGCAATCACCGTCTCGCATGATCAAGGCGTGCGCGAAAATGTTTGACGCGGTAGTTCTTGATGGGTTGACGCATGACGGTAACCCGACTTTGGCACGCCATTTCAGCAACGCAATCGTGAAACTGACGCCCGCTGGCCCGCACATCAAGAAGGATTCGCCCAACTCGCCACGCAAGATTGACGCTGCCGTGTCTGCGATTATGGCGCATGACCGCGCTACTCACGGTATTATGGAACAAGTGGTTCCACAGTTTTTCTATTGAGGCGGGTTAAGTGTCTACAGTCTTGCAGCTTACCGGCTCCGTGCTAATCGTTGCCGGTGTCGCCTTATTCAGTATCCCGGCGGCACTCATCACCGGTGGCGTGTTCGCAATCTTGATCGGTTTGGCGGTGCGTAAGTAATGTTCGAACGTTTATTCGAATCTCGGGCGGTCAGCTATCAGACCGTGTTTGCTACTGGCGGCGAGGTTGATTTCGGTAACCTGTCTAACACGAGCGTGAACGCTGACAACGTGTTCCAGGTGAACGCGATTTTCTCTGCGGTGTCTCTCATCGCTGACACGATTAGCACGCTCCCGGTTGACGTGTTTGTGCGTCGTGACGGTGCACGGTTCCCGTTCCGGCCCGCACCGGCATGGGTTCAAAAGCCTGACGTTGACCTGCCGAAAGAAGCATTCTATAACGCGCTGATTGTTTCGCTGCTGCTGGATGGTAACGCGTTCGTTCGGATTTTCTCTAACCCGCAGGGCGAAATTGTCAACATGATTGTGCTGAATCCGTTGACTGTAAAGATTAAGCGTTCGGGGATTGGTCGCCTCGTGTTCAAGGTTGAGGGCGAGGATCGGCCACTTTCGTCTGAGGATATTCTGTTCATTCCTGACGTGGTGAAGCCGGGGGAGGTTCGTGGCGTTTCCCGCGTGGAAGCGTTGAAAGAAAACTTCGGGCTTGCCATCGCTATGGAGAAGTTCGCTGCGACGTTCTTTGGTCAGGGCACTAACCTATCTGGCGTTATCGAGGTGCCGGGGAATATTACTCAGGAGCAGTCGGAACAGTTACGGAACGGGTTTGACCGTGCTCACGCGGGCTGGCGTCGCGGACACCGTACCGGGGTTCTGTCGGGTGGCGCTACGTGGAAACAGACTCAGATTGATCCTGAAAAGTCGACGATTATTGAGTCGCGCAATCAGGCTGTGCTGGATATTTGCCGCGCATTCAACGTGCCGCCACATTTGCTCGCGATTACTGAGGGCACGTCATCCTATGCAAGCGTGGAACAAACTAACCTTGCTTGGGTGACTCACGGCCTGCGGCCAATCATTCAGAAAATTGAGGGCGCAATGTCGCCACTCATGGCGCGTACTCCTGGCGGTGAAAACGCGTTTATCAAGTTTAATCTTGACGGGCTGCTACGGGCCGACATTAGTTCTAGGACTGCGGCTTACGCGAACGGTATCCAGTCCGGTTATTTGACCATCAATGATGTGCGCCGGTCGGAGGATTTGCGACCGATTGATGACCCGGCTGCTGAGACGGTTCGTGTTCCGCTCAGCAACTTGAACATTGACGCGGCTGACTTGTCTGCTCAAGATAAGCGGGTGACGATGGCGGCGAAACTTATCTCGGTTGGTTTCAAACCGGGCGACGTGCTCACTGCCATGGGGCTTGACCCGATTGACCACACGGGTATTGCACCGGCGGCGCTCCAGCAGGTGCAGATTGCTGACCCTGAGAACATTCCAGAATATGAGGTTGACTAATGCAGGCACCGGGCTATCTTGACCTGAACATGTATCAGGGCGCGTCTTGGGATTACACGTTGACGTGGCAGACTGGCGGCACGCCTGTAAACCTTTCTGGATATGATGCGCGGATGCAGGTGCGTGAATCTCACGCCGCCGGCACTCCTGTGCTTTCAATCGTTGCGGGTACTGGAATTACTTTAGGTGGCACAGCGGGAACCATCATTCTTGAGGCCACCGCGACACAGACTGCCGGTATTTCGGCTCAACCTCCAGGCCCGCAACAGTACGTCTACGATCTAGAACTAATTTCTGGCGCTGGTGTTGTTACGCGTCTGGTGGAGGGTCGCGTGCTCGTCTATCCCGAGGTTACTCGATGACTGATGTGACGGTTTCAACTTCGACTGCGGTCGTGGTTGCGACGTCGCCCACTTCTGCGACTGTGACGGCTGTGGGTGCCGCTGAGGCTACGGTATTTACTGAGCGTGCCACGATTACGTCGGCGTTGCAGCAGGTGGACACGATTGGTGACCCGTCGTGGATTCAATTCAATACGACTTCGAGTCCGACGATGCAGACGGGCCGGATGGCTTGGGATGCAGATTTTGAGACGCTACAGATTGGCGTGAATGGTGGCGCTAACCTCCAAGTTGGTCAAGAGTTTCATATTCTTGTGCAGAATGTTTCGGGTGGCCCGATTACGCACGGTCAAGTGGTGATGGGTGCGCTCGATAATCAGGGCCGGTTGCGGATTTTCGGTGAGGGCGTTATTGGTGTGACGTTGGCTGTCGCTGATGGTTCGTTTCCGGCGAAGCTGATGCTTGGGGTTGCTACAACCGATATTGAGAATAATCAACGGGGTGTTATCACGACGAATGGTCTTGTGCGTGAAGTGAATACGCAAGCGTTTAAGGCTGGCGATATTTTGTGGGTTAATCCGGCTGTTCCGGGCGGGCTCACATTGACGGCTCCTGTGGCACCTAACTTGAAGCTACCGATTGCGGTTGTTGCTCGGAAGGCTGGCGCTGGCGGCGGGTCAATCTATGTGCGTATGACGCAAGGGTCGACGCTTGGAGTGACTGACGATAACGTGCAAATTACTGACCCGCAGGATGGTGACGTGCTTCGCTATAATGGATTGACTGGAGTTTGGGAGAACGGGCCCGCATAATGCCTTATTTTGTGACTGATAGACATCCTGAGTGTGACGCTTGGGCGACCGTGAAAGAGGATGGGGAGCTTGTCGCGTGCCATCCAACCGAGCAGGAAGCGATTGACCAAATGGTTGCAATCTCATTAGCTGAGGACATGGAGCCCGGTGGAACCTTTGAGGGCGAGTTCAGTGATGAGCGTGCAACGGATCGTGAACGGGAAACGCGTACCGCGCACGGCACTATTGAGGTTCGTGAGGAATCTGATGGTATGGTGTTTGAGGGTTATGCTGCCGTGTTCAATTCCCCGTCGGAGCCGCTACCGTTTATTGAAAAGATTGAGCGGGGCGCGTTTAGCCGGTCACTGCGGTCACGTAATGACATCAAACTGTTGTGGAATCATGACACGTCGCAGGTGCTTGGTTCGACTCGGGCGAAAACGTTGACGCTGGTTGAGGATGATCGTGGGTTGAAGGTTCGCGGTGTTCTACCGAATACGACTGCGGGCCGTGACGCTGCCGAGCTGTTGCGCCGCGGTGACGTTGATGCGATGTCGTTCGGGTTCACTACTATCCGTGATGCGTGGAATGCTGAGGGTACTGAGCGCACGTTGAAGGCTGTGCGTCTGCACGAGGTTTCGATTGTGGCGTTCCCGGCCTACACGGGCACCGCTGGCACGACTTCGGTTCGGAATCTGGAGAAGGTTGCTGAGCGTGCCCAGGTGGATGCTGACGCGCTGTCTGCAGCTTTGGAGAAGGTTGAGGCGGGCGAGGACATTACGGCGGATGAGCGTGATCTGCTGTCGAGCGTGCTGGATAAGCTTGCACCGGAAACGATTGAGGATGAGCCAATCAATGAACTGGACATGCTTGCCCTCAAGAAGAAGAAGCTGCAACTCCTCAAAGGCCTGTGATGGTTTCGCGTGACGAGGTTGAACGTCTACTGAAAAAGGCGTGCGGTTGCGGTGATTGCGTGTGCGGTGCTGACAGTATCGATGACATTACTGACGCTTTGAACGCAGAATAATCGGTTATTGCTATACTGGGTATAGCTTTAGTCTGTTGAGTCAGCTCCGACTAAAGTCAGGTTGAGCGTCATTCGCCGCCGTCACCCATTGTTTATCTCTAGTTAGGACTACTAATGAGCGAGTTTGTTAAAGCTCAGCAGGAGCTCCGCGCTAACCTCGTAATGCAGATTCAAGAAGCTATTGATGTTGCTGAGGAACGTGGCGGGCTTGATGCTGAAACCACAGCCAAGATTGAAGCAATCGAAGCTGATATTCGTAAGGCTGACGAGAACATTGCTGTAGCAATGCGTCAGGAAGAGCGCAAGGCTGAGGCTGCGGAGGCCGCACGCGGGTTTGTTCCCGTTGTAGAGTCACGCGGCACCGCTGACGTGTTCCGTGCAATGGCACGCGGTGAGGTTCGCGGACATGACTTCGGTTTCGAGTCACGCGCTACCCTCGTAAGCGCTACCGATACGGTTCCCGTTTCGTTCCTGGATCGCGTCTACCTTCAGGCACGTCTCGTCGGACCCATCCTCGAGACCTCGGAAGTATTCACCCGGTCATCGGGCGAGGATCTCCGCATTCCGGTTCTCACCGGATACTCGGCTGCAACTGCAGTCAGCGAGGGTTCCGCAATCCCCGAATCGCTGCCTACCTTCAGCTCGATTCTGCTCCAGCCAACCAAGCAAGCGTTCATCGTTCCAGTAGCGAACGAACTCCTCGCAGATGCCGGATTCGATATCGAGTCTCTTATTGCTCAGCAGGCCGGTAACGCTATCGGCTACGGCGTAAACGCAGCTATGACCACCAAGCTGGTTGCAGCAGCAGGTTCCGGCGTAACCGGTGGCACCACCTCAATCTCGGCAGACCAGATGCTTGACCTGGTTTACTCGATTGATGGTGCTGCACGTCGGCTGCCCGGTGTCGGCTTCATGGCTAACACCAGCACGCTGGCTGCTATCCGCAAGCTCAAGGATGGCGATGGCACGTTCCTGTACCAGCCTCAGGTTGGCGGACCGGATGTATTCGCTGGATTCCCAATTTTCGAGAATCCTGCGCTTGCAAACATTGGAACCGGCAACAAGCCAGTTCTGTTCGGGCACCTGCCTTCGTTCAAGATTGCAACCACCGGCCTTAGCGTTGCTGTTAGCGCTGATGCTTACTTTGCGAACGACACTACCGGCTACCGCTTTACTTACCGGGTAGACGGCGGGCTGTCGCACGCTGCACACGTTCGTTACCTGGTTAACGCCTAGTATCGAGCGCGGATTAGGGGAGTCACTTTCGGGTGGCTCCCCTTCTTTATTTGCATTAGACTAACCGTGTGGATGTAACTGAACGATTGGGTGCTATTGTTGACGCTTACCGTGAACGATGGTCAGAGTGCGGCACGGTCTACGATGTGGGGTCGCGTGATGGTGATGACGCGGTGTGGATTGCTGACCAACTGGATGCTACGAATGTGGTCTGTTTTGAGGCTATTCCTGAAGCGGCTGAACGTATCCGGCGGAAGCATCGCGGCGTGAAGGTTGTTGAGGGTGCTGTTTCGGATATTACTGGGGTTACTGAGTTTACGGTGATTGAGTCTGACCGTGCGGATCATGCCGGGTCATCGTCGATAATCAAGTTTCAGGATTTTGGTTCGCCCACGCGAGTGATTCAGGTTGGGGTTGACCGGATGGAAAACCTAATCAAGAAACATAACCTGCCGGTGCCGGATGTGGTGAAGGTGGATGTTGAAGGGTTTTCGTGGGAGTGCCTAAACGGGTTTGGTGACTATTTGGAGCGGGTGCGCTTGTTTCATGTGGAGACGGAGACGTTCAACCGGCATCATGGGCATAAGGATTCTCGGGTGGTGCGGGCGTTTATGGAGTCTTGTGGGTTTACGTGTGTGGATGTGTCGACGGCTGAGTGGGGTTCGTCGATTGAGGATCAGGTTTGGGTGAGAGGGTTCTGATGGCTGTTGAGAAGTTTCGTGGCGCTGTTTCGATTGCGTCGAATAGTATCGGCTCGAGCACGGGTTATGGCGTGCAGGGCATGTTTCTGGCGGAGCGGCTGTTGAAGCATGGTTTCAAGGTTGCGAATCTTTCGAATTATGGCCTTGAGGGGCAGAAGTCTACGATTCGGACTTCGCAGGGTGATGTGCAGCATTATCCTCGCGGGTTTAAACCGTATTCTGATGATGTGCTTCCTGTGTGGCATAAAGAGTTCACGGACCAGTTTCCGGGCCTCAAGAATGCGGTCATCACTCTCTATGACGTGTGGGTGTATAACGATATGAAGTGTGACGCGGATATTTTCGCGTGGACTCCGTTGGATCATGTGACGCTGCCACCGAACGTGTTGAAGTTTCTGCTGCGACGTAACGTTACACCGATAACGATGAGCCCGCATGGTCAACGCCAGTTGGAGGCTGCTGGTGTTGAGTCGACGTATATTCCGCATGGTGTTGATACGAAGGTGATGAAGCCGACGCATGAGGTGTATGGGGTTCCGGTTCGTGAGTATCTTGGTGTCAAAGATGACCAGTTTCTTGTGGGCATGTTTGCGGCGAATAAGGCTAACGGGTTGATTCATCGTAAGGCGCTGGCTGAGAATCTGTTGGCGTTTGCGATGTTTCGTGAGACGCATCCTGACGCGGTGCTTTATCTGCACATGGAGCCGTCTAACGCGTATGGCGGCTTCCTGATTCCGCGTTTGCTGAAGTCTGTCGGGTTGGATGAGTCGTGCGTTATCTTGCCGGACTCGAACACGTTGCGCACCGGGTATCCTGCCGAAGTGTTGGCGGCGTTCATGACTGCCTGTGACGTTGTGCTATCGGTTTCGTATGGTGAAGGTTTCGGGGTTCCGCAGGTGGAGGCGCAAGCGTGCGGCACTCGTGTCATCGCGTCATCGTGGGCGGCATCCGCTGATCTTGCATCGGATGACTCGTGGCTGGTCGAGGGGCAGGCATTTTGGGATGAGCCCCAAGCTTCGTTTTATCAAATACCAATTTTAGGTTCCATCATTGAGGCGCTGCGTCTTGCATATGAAGCTGAGCGCGGCGTTTCGCAAGTTGCTATTGATTTTGCAAAGCAATTTGACGTTGACACGGTTTGGGCTTGGCGATGGATGCCGTTCTTGCGTGAGCGTTTCGCCTAGTCACGCTACAATAGGAGAATAGACTTGAGGAGTTTCTGTGGCGATAACGAATGGTTATGCTTCTCTCAGCGACGTGAAGGCCGCGCTACGTATTAGTGACGCGATTGATGACAGCCTGCTGGAGTTGTCGATTGAGTCAGCTTCGCGTGAGATTGACGGGTATACGCAGCGCACGTTTTTCAATGGCGGTTCTGCGGTGAAATACTATTACCCGGAGGATTCGTTCACGGTGATTACGGATGATTTACAGTCGGTGACCGAGCTTGCTACCGCTGTCGATAACGACATTTATGACACTATTTGGACTACTGGTGATTATCAGTTGGAGCCGTTGAATGGTATTCGTGGCGGTATCCCGCAACCATATACTCAGATTCGCGCGGTTGGGGATTTCCTGTTTCCGACGTGGTATCGGGAGCCGCGTGGGGAGGCGACGGTTCGCGTGACGGGTGTGTGGGGTTGGGCGTCTGTGCCGGTGCAGATTCGTCAAGCTTGTATCTTGCTGGCTTCTAGACATTACAAGCGCTACGACAGTCCCCTGGGTGTTGCTGGCTTTGGTGACCTTGGGGTTATGCGTGTGGGTCGTGTTGATCCTGACGTGGAGAACCTGATTGCACCGTTTAGGAAGATGAGTTTCGCGTGAGCATTGCCGATTTTCGTCAAGGGATTGGTGCGAACCTGGCAACGATTCGCGGGCTTCGTGTCGCTACTGAAGTACCGGATAATCCGTCGCCACCTATTGCGATTGTGACGTTGCAGTCGGTCGCGTATGATGGTGCGTTTGCTGGCGGTCTAACGGAGTATTCTTTCGGGGTGTCTGTGATTGTTGGCCGGATGGCTGAACGTGAGGCACAGCGCCGTCTGGATGTGTACGTGAATACTGGTGAGGGTGGGATTAAGTACGCGATTGAGTCGGATAAGACGTTGGGCGGGTCCGCGTATGATGTGCGCGTGTCGGAGATGACTCAGGTCGGTGTCGTGTCTGTTGGTGATGCGACATATTTGGCTGCGGATTTTCTTGTGACCGTTTACGCGGAATAACCGGGTGTGCGGTATTATGGTTAGTAATGGTTTGAACCTGTTTATCTTTTAGGAGTTATTGTGGCAAAGTTCGTTGCTACTGATGTGCGTACTACCATCAACGGTCAAGATTTCAGCGACCACATTTCTGCGATCTCTCTGGACATTACTGCTGACGAGGTTGAGACGACCGCGTTCGGTACTGGCTGGAGGCAGCGTGTGGGCGGTCTGAAAGACGGCAGCATCACGATTGATTTCCACCAGGATTTCGCAACCACTGGTTCGGGTGCTGTTGATCAGACTATCTGGAATCAGTTTGGTTCTTTGGCTACTGTCGTAATCACCCCAACCTCGGGCACTGTTTCCGCAACGAACCCAAGCTACACAGGTGTCTATCTTGTGTCGCAGTCGCAGCCGTTCGCTTCCACTGTTGGTGATCTTGCCACGATGTCAGTGACTTGGCCGCTTGCTTCCGGCACGGGAATTGTTCGCGCAACTTCCTAATTGGTGCTAGGTTAGTCGTATGCAAACGATTAACTTACTTGTGGAGTTTCTTGACGGTGAAACTGTCGAGGTCAAGACTGTAGCTGCCGACTATATCGCGTTCGAGACGAAGTTTGATAAGTCGATTAGTGAGCTTGCGAACGATGCCCGCATGACCTACCTGTTTTATCTCGCGTGGCATGTGTTGAAGCGCACGAAGGTTACTGAGCTCGAGTTTGAGGCGTGGTCTGAGCTTGTCGCTATGGTTGGGCCGGTTGAGGAAAAAAAATAATCAAGGGGCTGGGCGATAGCTCGGCGCACTGGTTTATTGCGATTCTTGCGGTTGAGACTGGTATTAGTCCCCGCGAGTTGATGCAGCTTGAGCCGCGCATGTTGTGGACTTTGCACAGGGTGTTGGTGGCTAAGTCTACTGCCGCGCAGAAGCCTCGCTAGGCGGTACAATAGAGGCTGAGGAGTGTTCTGATGCCGATTAAGCCGACTATTGACCGTAACGCGTTGACTGAGTTGCGGAACGCTTTGAAAGAGATTGATCCGGCGTTGGCTCGTGCTTTGGGTAAAGAGTTGAAGTCTGAGATGGAGCCGTTTCGGGCTGCTATTCAGGGGCGCATGATTTCGGGTTCTCCGTTGTCTGGTTTGGCTGCGGGTTACCGGCAGTCGTGGGTGGCGACGAAGGTGAAGGTTTCGGCGACTCCTGGTGCTGGTTTTGGTCGACCGATTGTGACGTTTTATGTTGATGGTGTCGGCAATAAGATGGCTGAGTTTGCTGGCAAAGGTAAGAAGAGTTATGTGAAGTCGACTCAGGGTGAGGCGTTTATTCGGAATCTTGACCGTGTTGCGACGTCGCCGGGTAAAGAGGGCCGGTTTTTCTTTCAGGCGTATAAGTTGAGTCGACGGAGTTCGCAGGAGGCTGTCGGTCGCGTGCTGGATCGGTTTATTGAGAAGGGCATGGGTAACGTCTGATGGCTGGCAAGAAGTTCCAGATTCCCTTAGTTTTCACTTCTGATAAGAAGGGCATTACTGAGGCGGAGTCTGCCCTTGACGGGTTCAAGAAAAAACTGGGCCTAATTGCTGGCGCTGTTGCCGCCGCGTTCGCTATTAATAAGATTGCTGATTTCACTAAAGAGTCGATTCTTGCCGCTGAGGGTGTCGCTACAGCTAACGCACGCATTGAACAAATTGCTAAATCGACCGCAATATTCGGTGCGGAGACTCAGAAGGTTACTGACCGTCTGATTGCGTTTGCTGAGGCGAATGAGATGCGTCTCGCCGTGGATGCTGAAGTGATTAAGGGTGTGCAGGGTCAGCTTCTCTCATTCAAGGCGTTGGGTGCGTCTGCGGATACGGCGGGTGGCGCGTTTGATCGTGCTACTGAGGCCGCGTTCAATATGGCGGCTGCCGGGTTTGGTTCGGCTGAGTCTAACGCTGTCGCTTTGGGTAAGGCGCTTGAGGATCCTATTCGTGGCTTGACTGCGTTGCGTCGTTCGGGTACGACGTTTACTGAGCAGCAGCAGGAGCAGATTCGGGTTATGCAGGAGGCTGGTGACCTGGCTGGCGCTCAGAACCTGATTCTTGCTGAGCTTGAGTCGCAGTATGGTGGTGTTGCTGAGGCTACCGCTAACGCTTCTGACCGGATGCAGCTTGCGTTCAATAACATTAAGGAATCTGTTGGTGCGGCGTTGCTGCCGGTTTTCAATGAGCTGTCGGAAGCGTTGTTGCCGGTTATCAATGAGCTTGGTCCGCAGCTTGCTTCTATATTTTCTGCGGTGATGCCTGCTATCAAACCGCTCATTCCAATGTTTGCTGAGTTTATTCGGAACGGGCTCGCAACGATGATTCCTATTTTGCAGCGGGTGGCGGAGGCGTTTGGGCCGTTGATTGAACGGTTGTTGCCGCTGTTTGGGAAAGTTATTGAAGCTATATTGCCCCCACTGTTGCAGGTTATGGAGGCGGCACTTATTCCGCTGATTGATATTGTGGTGATGTTGTTTGACGCGTTCGCGCCATTGATTGAAACATTGTTGCCGATATTTAGTGAGATTCTTGGCGCGTTGGCCCCGATTGTGACGACCTTGTTTGAAGCGTTCATGCCGCTGCTGCAAGCTATTTTGGAGCCGATTACTGACGTGATTCGAACGCTTGTGCCGATTGTGGTGAAACTGTTTGACGCGTTTATGCCGTTGATTGAGACGTTGCTGCCGCCGCTGATTCAACTGTTTGCGGACATTATTGATTCAGCGTTGATGCCGCTGCTTGAAACGATTGTGCCTCCGTTGACTGTGGTGATGGAGGGGCTTGGTGACGTGCTGTTGTGGCTTGTCGATAACGTGTTGGGGCCGCTGATTACCGGGTTGAAAGATGTGGTGAAGTGGCTTGAGGAATTGTTCAAGTACAACAATAAGCAAGTCAATTTCAAGGTGACTGGTGCGGTGAGTTCGGCGTTGAGTGGTACGACTATTCAGGCTGGCCGTATCCCGAACCGTGCGTCTGGTGGTGGCGCTTCTAATAGTGGTTTGTCGTGGGTTGGTGAGCGTGGCCCTGAACTTATTTCTATGCCTCGTGGGGCGACGGTGACTCCTGTGCCGCAGCATATGCGTGCGGACGCGCTGCTTGGGTCGAATCGTGGCGCGGGCGGGAATCAAGTTGTCTACAATATCAGCGTGTCTGGCGGGATGGGTGTTGATGGTGCGCAGCTTGGGGAGCAGATTGTGACGGCTATCCGGAAATATGAGCGCACTTCGGGTGCCGTGTTTGCGAGGGCGTAATGCCACAGACTACGGTTGAGGTTGCGTTTGAGTTGACGGTTGGCGATACACCGTATTTTCGTGTGTCGAATCCGGTGAAGGGCCGCCTGAATAATACGACGTATAAGGTTGCGGGTCCGATTTGGATTGACGTAACGGATCAGGTCGCTAGCGTGTCTTTGTCGCGGGGTAAGAATCGTGAGCTTGAACGGTACTCGAGCGGTCAGGCGACTATCGTGTTGCATAATGAGAATCGTTGGTTTGATCCGTTGAACACGTCTAGTCCGTATGCGGGGAATATTATTCCGCGGCGTGCGGTGCGGGTGACTACTGCTGGCGTCACTCAGTTCACTGGTTTGGTGGAGGACTGGAATCTGGATTATGACGTGTCGGGGAAGTCGAATGCGGTGATGCAGTGTGCGGATGCGTTCACTCTGTTGGCGCAGCAGTCTCTCACTGCGGGTACGGCTACTCCTGAGACTACTGGTGCGCGGGTTGAGGCTGTGTTGTCGATGCCGTCTGTGGCGTGGCCTTTGACGCAACGGAATATTGATACGGGGTCTGCGAATCTTGGGGCGGATGTGTTTGATCCGGCGGATACGGCTTTGTCTTATTTGCAGCTTGTGGAGGCGTCTGAGCAGGGCCAGTTGTTTATGGCTAAGAATGGTGATGTCAGGTTTGTGAATGGTGCGGTGTCGCCTACGTCGAGTGCTTCGGTGGCAAGGTTTAGTGACGCGAATGATGGTGTGCCTTACGTGTCCGCAACAGTGTCGTACGGTACTGAGCTGTTGTTCAATAGTGTGACGGTGACGGCTCCTGGTGAACAAGAACAGTGGGATAACCTTGACTCGCAGGATAAGTACGGGATTACTAAGACGGATGTTGAAACGCTGTTGGGTAATCAGGCGTCTGTGTTGGCGTTGGCCCAGTTTTGGGTGGCGAAATATGGTGAACCTGAATATCGTTTCCAAGACCTTGAGGTGTCACTCGATGGGTTGACTGCCTCCCAGTTGACTGATGTGCTTGCGGTGGAGTTGGGTGACATTGTTGAGATAAGGTTTACCCCGAATGGTATTGGTGACCCCATTGAACGGTTCGGGCAGGTCACTAAGATTGACCACAGTATTGGTGTTGACCGGCACAACATCACGTTCGGGTTCGGTTCGCTCCAATTCTCGTACCTGATTCTTGATGATCCTGAGTTCGGTATTTTGGATCAATACGTTTTAGCTTTCTAGCTACAATAGAGTGATGAAAGGTTTGGGTTATGGCTGGTCGTAAGGTGTGGGTTGCTGATGATGTGCTCACGGCTGAGGATTTGAATGATTATTTGATGGATCAGGCCGTGATGGTGTTTGCTGACGCGTCTGCGCGTTCTGGCGCTATTTTGGCACCTACTGAGGGCATGTTGACGTACCGTCTCGATGGTGACGTGTTTGAGCAGTACAACGGCAGCGCTTGGGTCGGGCTACGTGCCGAGACCGTTAAGGGGATAACGATTTTTAATAGTGCGGGAACTCCGGTCGCTAACGCGGTCGGTGACCTGTGGTTCTATTAGGGGTGACGTATGCCCACAATGTTTGGCAATACCACAACGATTGGTAGCCAGTCCAATAACTATTTCTTTATCTCGTGGAGCGGTATCGATTCGCCGTCTACTAACTCGACCACTATCAACTGGGGCGCATATTTTCATTTCACCTTAGCGGATTCGCAGCTTGATAATGGTGTAGCTGATTTGAATGGTGGCCGCTGGTCGGCTACTCGGGCGTTGAACTTTACGGGTAATTTCACTACGCGTGACGTGCTGTTGGCTTCTGGTTCGTTTGTTGTGAACCATAACGCGAATGGTGAAGCGACCCTGAATGTGTCGGGTGGTGTGACCCCTGTCGGTGGCACTCGGTCGCAGGGTTCGGCTTCGTATGCGTTGACGAATTATGATCGGAAGCCTGCCGCGCCTACTACGGTGACGGCTTCTGTTGGTGCGGGTAAGGCTATCACGGTGACTTCTAATGAGGTTTCGTCTCCTGCTGGCACACCTACCTATTATGTTGGTTCGGCTCAGTCGGATGATGGCGGTGCAACGTTTGGCGCATGGTCTAGCTATATCACTATCCCGTCTAATGCGCGGAGTTACACGTACACGCTTGGGTCTTTGCCGGTTGGTAAGGCGTACAAGTTTCGCATGTATGCGTCGAATACTGACGGTAATTCGGCGGCTACTGAGTCGAATATCGTGTTTCTTCCTGCGGGCGGTCGCCGTTGGGATGGCAGCCAGTGGGCCACGACTTCTATCGCTAGGCGTTGGGATGGCAGCCAGTGGCAAGACATCGTGATAGCTAAACGGTGGGACGGCTCAAGCTGGCAAGATTTGTCGTAGCGTACAATGGTTAGAGGATTGTTAGGAGTTTCATAATGGCGGGTGCCGGTCGTAGAGTGTTCACACCTGGGGAAGTCCTCACGGCGAGCAATACAATGTCGTATCTCATGGATCAGTCCGTGATGGTGTTTGATGATGCTGCGGCGCGTGGTTCGGCTATCGGTACGGCTGTCGTGTCGGAAGGGATGACAACGTATTTGAAAGATGTTGACCAGATTCAGTTTTATGATGGGTCTGATTGGCGTTTTGTTACTGGTGGTTCGGCTTTGCCGATTGCTAATGGTGGCACTGGTGGAACTTCTGTTGCGACGGCGCAGGACAATCTCGGAATTGGGTTGATTCCGGTTGCTCCGACAAGTGTGACTGTTACGTCTGGAACGGCTACCGCTACGAGTCTTGGTGTTGTAACTTTTTCGGGTACGACGACTGTTGATATTAATGGTGTTTTTTCTGCTGATTACACTAACTATCGAGTTCATATTAGTAGAGGATTTTCTAGCTCAAGTAATATAGCTATAAAATTCAGGTTTTTAGCTTCAGGCACAGCCTATATAGGCAATCAATATTATCAACAGGGCGCGCTTTATTCTGGAACAAATGCGCCATCTGCATATTCGGCAGCCAATGCTACTTGGTTTGATGTCGGAGTGTTACCTACGGGATCAACTGAAGATTACTTTTCCTCTTCACTAGATGTTTTCAATCCGTTTATTGCAAAGAATAAAATCATATTAGGTCAAGCTTATGGTTATGGCACACTTGTTTCTGGCTATACACACAATGCTTTGGTTGGTGACCAAACCGCTCGGGATGGGTTTAGATTGTTTACAAATACTGCGGCGACAATGAGCGGCAGAGTTCAAGTTTTTGGATACAACGAATAGGTGACTAATGACTGAGATTATTATTCGTGATTTAACTGCTGAGGAAATTGCTGAGCGTGATGCTTGGGAGGCTGGCGCGTATAATCGTGCCGTTGCTGAGGCTCAACGCATGCGTGAGGCCGCTTACCAGGCTGAGGCTGACCCGCTATTTTTCAAGTCGCAACGCGGCAAAGCCACCCAAAAGGAATGGCTCGACAAGATAGCTGAAATCGAGGCCCGCTACCCTAATCCCGAACCGCCCAAGAAGGTTAAGAAGTAGATGGCGATGACGTGGGGCCAGTTTACGGCGCAACCTAACGGCACACGAGTTTTTAATCACGGGTTCGATCAGTGCGTGGCGTTAGCGAATCAGTTTCACGAGCAGGTGCTTGTTCCTCCTGGTTCGTTTGTTGGTGTGGGTTCTGCGTTTCAATGGTGGACTGATTTCGCACGCTACCCGCAATTGACGTCTAAGTATGTGCAGGAACCTGCTAGCGCGAATCCGCAACCGGGCTGGGTATTCGTGGGCCGTTACGGCATCTACAACTCACAGCATGGGCATATTGGTGTCGTGCATCGGGCGTGGGATGGTTCGACGTTTGGCACGATGGAGCAGAACGCTGGCACATGGCGCTATCTTGGGCGTTACAACCGTAGCAAGGCTAACATTCTCGGGTTTCTGCGGCCTATCAATAACCCGGCTAACGTACCGCTAGAACCGAATCAGCGGCAGGCTGGCCCGAACGGTGTGAAACGTAGGCAGGGGCCAACGACTGCGAGTGCGGAACTTCCTGGCCCACTTTCGCCGGGTACTGTCGGGACGTTTGACGGGTGGATTTACGGTCAGCAGGTAAATGATGGTGTTGCGAATACTAATATTTGGTATCGTGGCACGTCTGGGAACTGGTTTTGGGCTGGCGGGTTTACGCGTATTTCGGGTGACGGGTTGCAGAATCTGAATCCGACTCCGCCGCCTGCACCTGTTGATCCGGCTGAGCGTATTGTTGGGGCGAATACTGTGCGTCGCCGTAAGGCACCGTCTACCGCTTCGGCTGAGGCTGGCCCTGTGTTGCCTGCGAACTCGAAGCATAAGTTTGATGGTTGGGCTACCGGGGAGAAGGTCAGCGATTCTATAGCAACCTCGGACACATGGTTTCATCATGCTGATGGTTGGTGGGCTTGGGCTGGCGGGTTCACGTCACAGTCTAAAGACGGGTTGAAGGATATGACGACTCCTGACCCTGTACCGCCCGCACCAGAACCACCTACACCGCCGACGCGGAAGCCTGTGAGCGAGACTACCCCGAACTGGGATGCGTCATCACCCGCCACGAACCCGGTCTATCCGGTGCCTGTCGGGAAACCTGTCGGGGTTGTGTTGCCGGATACTATCGTGCAACGTACTGAAGCTGTCTCGGTGAATGGGTATACGGTGGGTCGACCTGACCCGAAAGGCCCGAACCATATTGTGTTGCATCACACTGCGGGAACGTCTTTGAGCGGCGCTGTGAGCACGCTGCGGGGAACGAACGGTGCACCTACCGCTAACTATGTTGTGAGCGGCACGGAGCTGGTTGAGATGGTTCCTGAAGGGTCTAGCGCGTGGACTAACGGTCGTTGGACTTCTAACCTGTATTCGGTCACGTTTGAGATGGTGAACGGCGGGGGTTCGTCTCCGAACTGGCAGCCGCCCTCACAGGCAACTATGGAGACTACGGCTTGGGCGATGGCTCGTGCCGCACAACGGTGGAATATTGATTTACCGTTGGAGCATGGCGTGAACGTGTTTGGTCATAAGGAAGTGTCTAAGACGCCGACGGCTTGCCCTGGGTCGTTGGATATTGCTGCGGTGGTGAAGCGTGCGAATGAGATTATTGCCGCGAACCCGGTTCCGGCACCACCTACACCCGGGCCTTCTATCGACACGGAAGCTATCGCGGATGCGGTCGATGTGATTGCTGTAAAATTGGATGAAATATCGTCTATTTTGAGGGGTTCGGAATGAGCTGGCTGACACCTGAAGTGCGTTCATGGATTTACAACGTGAGCATTGCGGTGATTCCGTTGCTGGTGATGGTTGGGGTTTTTGATCAGGAGGTTGCTGGTCAGGTGGCTTTGATTGTTGCCGCTGTTTTGGGTATGGGTTCGAATGCTATCGCTCGGTTGAATGTTGTTAAGCCTTCGGTGCAGGGTGATGATGAGGCGCGTGGGTAATGAGCACGCCGGACATGCAAGAGATTTTTCTCTCAGTTAAGGCCATTGAGTTAGGGGTGAAGCGCGTGGAGGAAAAGATTGACGCGCTGGAGAAGAAAACTGAGTTGTCTCTTGCACGTTTGGATGATGAAGTGAATCAGCATGAAAAGTGGTTGCAGCGGCATGAGGTGGATATTACGGTGATGCAGCAGCGTGTTGGGCCACGTATCTCGGCGGTGACGTGGGTTGCTGCTATCTCTGCGGCTATTGCGTTGACGTTGGCTGTGTTGGATCGTATCTACGGCATGTAGACTAGTTCTAGATTTCCCCGTCAGGTTGCCTCTCCTACCTGGCGGGGTTTCTTTATGTCCACGGCATGTTGTACGCTATGCGTTAGGAGGGTTACAAATGAATGAATGGAAATGGGTTCTTCTGGTGACGGGTGTTGCTGTGATTGTGTCTGCCGCGATAACGTCATGGTATTTGTTGACGGTTGTCTGGTTGAAGGCGTTGTTCAATGGATAGGTTGCCGATGTTTTGGCCTGACCAGTTGGAGACGTTGACGCGTGAGCAGTTGATGGAGCTTGTGGTGCAATACCAGGCTTTGTGTTTGAATCAGCAGGAGTTGGTTGACGAGTATAAGAAGACGTTTGCTGAGTTGCGGGAGTTGTACGGTGATTAGTCCTGAACGGTTTATTGCGCGGTCTAGTGATCGTGAGGCGTGGTTGTATGCGAGAAATCAGGGCGTTACTGCGACAATGGTCAGCCGCGCGAGTACAAGCTCAGGCTTTGCGGAAACGATTGCTCAGTTGGAGAATCCGCAACCGTTAGAAACTAACGCTTACATGGAGTGGGGGAATGAGCGTGAGCCGCATATTGCTCAGGTGGTAAAGGAACGTTTCGGGATTATGCCGAACGATTGGCTTATCGCTAAAGATGCTGAGGTGAATCGGTGGCAGATGGCTACCCCTGACGGGTTGTCGATGGATCATAAATGGATTGCGGAAATCAAGACGTCGGGGAAACCGTTGGAGCGAATCCCGTTGCATTACATGCGGCAGGTGCAGTGGCAGTTGTGGGTGACTAACGCGGAACGGTGCCTGTTTGCGTGGGAGCTTAGGTTGCAGGGCCCGAATGGGTTTGTGCCGTCGTTGGAGGTGCATTGTCAGTGGGTTGACCGTGACGAGAAAATGATGCGGCAGCTTGTTGGGGTGGCTGAACAGTTGCAGGAGCATCGGGTGTTTTCGGATTGGGTTGAGCGGGATGGTTTGGCTAATGGATGAGCTCGAGTTTGATATTGATTTGGAGACGTATGGGCGTCTCGTGATGTTGTCAGAGTTGACGGGGGACTCTATTGAGGATGTTGTGCGTGACGCGGTTGTGTTGTATTTGGATAAGTGGTTCAAGAATGGAGATGAATAATGGCACAGTTCAATTTGCAGGATTATGAGACGGTGGAGCAGCGGCATGCTCGAGCGTTGGAGATGTGGCCTGACATGCGTGTGGTGATTGAGAATCATACGACGCCGCAGGATCGCGCACAAGGCGTGTGGGTTGTGTGTTGCAAGGTGTATAAGGATACGGGTGATCAGGCTGCGGATTTGCCGAAGGCGGTGGATTGGGCGTTTGAGGTTGATGGTCAGGGTATGGCTAATAAGACGTCGGCGCTCGAGAATGCGGCCACAAGTGCTCTCGGTAGGGCGTTGAGGTGGGCGTTTGCTGGGTCTAAGGGTGCGTCTCGTGAGGAGATGGAGAAGGTGCAGCGTGGTGTTACACCGAAGCGTAGTGTTGCACTTGTGCCGGATGACGTGTTGCAGGTGATTGCTGATGCGTCTACGTTGGCGGAGTTGGAGCAGGTGTGGCGTGATGCTGTTGCGGGCGGGTATGACGTTGAGGTGAAAGCTGCGGTGTCGAAGCGGAAGAAGGCGCTGCAATGACTCCTGATGAGGTTCGTGAGCTAATGTTTCAGGTGCGGAATCAGTTGCGTAAGGCTCCTGACGCGGTGCAGGATGCTGAAATTGCTGCGGAGGAAGCTGAACTAGCGGCAGACAAGGCGTTCGATGTGGCGCTGTTGAAGGCTGAGGGGAATGTTGAGGAGCGGAAAGCCCAAGCTAGGATTGCTGCGGGTGATGCGAGGGCTGATGCTGTTATTGCTCGTGCCGCGTTCAACCGTGCGAAACTCAAGACGCGGGCCTTAGAGTCTGAGCTGATGATGCTACAAAGCGTGTTGAAGTCTATCCAGTTGGAGGGCGCGTGACCTGGGAGGAGGATGCTGCCTGCCGTGAGACTGATCCTGACCTATTTTTTCCTGAGGAGGGTGCACCGAATCCTGGGGTTGTGCGGATTTGTGAGGGTTGCCCGGTGCGGGTTGAGTGTTTAGAGTTTGCGTTGCGTGAGGATATTAAGTATGGGCTTTGGGGTGGGTTGTCTTGGGCTGAGAGGAAACGGTTGAAGCGGTGATTGATTTTGTGTTGGATGGTGAACCTAAGTCGAAGGGTCGCCCGCGTTTCTCTAAGCATGGTCACGCGTATACGCCTAAAGCTACTCGTGAGGCTGAGCTTGCGGTTGAGTTGGCGTGGCGTGAGTCTGGCGGGCAGGTGATGAATGGGCCGCTGCTGGTGCAGTTGCATTTCTATGTGGGATCGAAGCGGCGGAAAGATTTAGACAACATGATTAAGTTGGTTTGTGACGCGTTGAATAAGCGTGCGTTTGCTGATGATGACCAGATTGTGCGGCTGATAGCGTCGAAGCGTTACACGACACCGGATAAAGCTCGAACGCATGTTCGGATTACTCAGTTTATGGAGATGGTGTACGAATGAGCATCGGGCGGCGGTCTAAGCGTCAGGTGCAGAAGGTTCGTGATGACGTGTTTAAGCGTGACGCTCACCAGTGTGTTGCTACTTTGACGGTGCATGGCTCGTCTTGTGCTGGTGAGTTGACGGTGCAACATCGTGTTTCGCGCGGTATGGGGTCTAGCGGGCGATTTGACGCACCTAATTACCTTCTAGGTATGTGTGCCTACCATAACTATCTTGACGCCGCAGATAGCGTTTTTCGGAAAACATGTTTAGAGTATGGGTGGAGTGTGCCGCGTTGGGTGGCTAATCGTGAAATGATGTCGCGCGTGCCGGTCTATTATGGTGACGCCTGGTATTTGCTTGACGCGTTTTATAGGTTTGAGATTAGTGAGAGTGCTGCACTGGATTTGATGAGCGAGGTTTATGGTGGGTGAGCATCCGTTGGTGCAGGATTTAATTGCGTCGTTGCAGAAGGGGCCGTTGTTGGCTACGTTGCGTGATTGGCGTGATGAGGGTACGCGTGAGGAGCGTGAGCTTTTGACTGAGTTGATTGACTTGATCATGTCGGGCGAGTTTGACGGGTAGCATGATGTTGAGGGGCTGGGATAGTTTCGACAGTGATGAAGGCCGCACGCGGAGCATCATTGGACTCGGGTGCAATTCCCGACAGCTCCACAAGCTTGACAGTTTTTGTGACTGTTTGGTTGTATAATGAAAGCGGCCCCGCCAGGAGTAGTGACCTGACGGAGCCTAGACGAATCACCTAGCATGAGGAGGCGACCGCCATGAGTAATACACTACCTGAAAATGATTCACGACGCACCATCGCGTTACAATATCTCGGCATGAGTGCACGGGATGTAATCGCGTCACGCGGCAATCTGGATGCTGCTGTGAAGGCGGTGCGAGTGATGAAGCATTACATTGAGCTTGCCCGCCGGTATGGTTGCACTGATAAAGAGATTCAGTTTGCGTTGGGAATGTCTGACGCTAAATGGCAGGGAATTCAATGAGTGTTCACAAACTATACAGACGAGACAATCAACCGTTCTCTCAAATACCGAATGAGGTAATCCGGAATCCGAAAATTAGCAACCCAGGATTCCGGTTGATGGTGTATTTGATGAGCCACAGTGACGGCTATGATCTCAGTTATAGGCAGATTGAGGCACAGACTGGCATGAAGCGTCACGCCATCCAGAACGCTACGAAAAACCTTGAGGAGCTCGGTTTACTCAGTACTGAGCTGTTGAAGCACGATAATGGTCAATTTGCTGGAAAAGCTTGGATTATCAACGATTTGACCAGTGCACCAAATTCCACTATGGAATCAACCGCTGTGGAATCTGGGGTACTCATTAAGAATACTAATACTAAGAATATAAATACTAAGAAAGATACGTTCAACGATGTTGAACCAGTCAGCCGATACAGTCCAGATTTTGAAAGGTTCTGGAAAAACTACCCTCGCCGAGAACAAAAGGGTGACGCGTTTAAGGCGTGGGAGCAGTTGCGTAAAAAGAGATTGTTACCGTCGCTTGACGTTTTGACCGTAGCTGCTGAGGCGTATGGGCTGAGGGTAACTGATCCGAAGTTTCGGAAACTTCCTGCGGGTTGGTTGCGTGCTGAGATGTGGCTTGATGAGCCGGTTGCTCCTGAGCGGCCTGATCCTGACGCATGGATGACGCACCGCACTAAAGCAATATGGGAATAAAACTTGAAAGGGCAGAAAATTGGAACTTGGAAAGTTTAATTGTGCCACAGGCATAAGCAACACGTTATATATCAAAGACGATTTAGTTGTTAGAACTGCAACGGAGGCTGATAAGTCGTTTATTGATAAGTTGCAAAAAGACAACAGTTACGCGGTTGGTTTTATACAGTCAACGGTTTGGGATAAATACGTTTTTGGTGGGGAGCGTAATTTTGTCGTGTTTATTTGTGAAAAGAATAACGACATGGTTGGTTATGTTTTACTCACTCCAGGTCGCGCCGCTTACACCTATGCAAAGATTCAGCAGATTGCCGTTCGAGAAGATGCTAGGCGGCTAGATTACGGGAGCGCCCTGCTGCATGTTGTGAGAGACTTTTGCAACACGTTTGGGCGTATTGGTGTCACCTTGCGCTGCCGCATTGATTTAGATTCAAACAAGTTTTGGCAGGCACTCGGCTTCAATCTGTATGGCGTTTGGGAAAAGGGCAAAATTAATCACGTCGGCTTCAAGGCGTCAGACGATATAAACCTGTGGCAGATAGATTTGAACGACAAACTTTTGACTCTGTTTGAGACATCTGAATTGGATAACGGATTGAACGTTGTTACCTCAAAAAAGATGGTGATTTTATGATTGGTTTGAGGGCTGAACGTGACCTGCTCACGGCTGTGCTTGTCGATTCACGCCAATACCGTTTCACTGAGGGTCTCGTGTCTCGTGCTGATTTTAGTGATGACCGTTTGGGTGTCATGTTTGAGCAGATTGGCACGATGATTGCCAAGGGTGAAACTGTCGGTATCGTGGCTGTGGTTGACCGTTTCCCTCAGTGGGGTGTTCGCGGTGTCGATTTTGTTGAGGTTGCGTCGTGGGATGATGGCACGGTTTCGTATCATGGTGCTGCTCAGTATGCGCGTCATGTGCGGGCTGAGGCTTTGCGTCGTGCCGCTTCGATGGTTGGGAGCATCCTGGTTGAGGAGTCGCGTGATGCTGGTGTTGCACCGGCTGATTCGCTGTCGAAGGCGAAGACGCTGATTGAGAAGACGCTTGATGATGCTTCTAGTGGCTTGTTGCAGGCTAAGCCGTTGTCTCAGATTCTTGACGGCTCAGATTCTTACGATTGGGTGATTCCTGACTTGATGGAGAAGCAGGATCGGCTGATTCTGACTGGTGCTGAGGGAACGGGTAAGTCTACGTTTGCTCGCCAGTTGTGTATCTTGTCGGCTGCCGGGGTGCATCCTACGAAGTTTGGTTGTATTGAGCCGGTGCGTGTGCTGGTTGTTGATGCTGAGAATAGTGAGCGTCAGTGGCGTCGTGCGGCTAGGTGGATGGTGCGGCGTGCTCAGGAGATGGGCACGGTTGATCCTTCGTCACGGGTTATGGTTGCAGCTGGTAGGCGTATCGATGTCACGCGGGGTTCTCACTTGTCTGAGATTCACCGGCTTATCGATGTGCATAAGCCTGACCTGTTGTATATTGGCCCGCTGTATAAGATTACGTCTGGCGCGATTCAGACGGATGATGATGCGGCTCCGTTGCTGGTGGCGTTGGATTCGTTGCGTGAGCGTGGTCTTGCGATGGTTATGGAGGCGCATGCGGCTAAGGGTTCGAGTGAGCATGGGCGTGAGTGGCGGCCTCGTGGTAGTGCGGCGTTGATGGGGTGGCCTGAGTTTGGTTTGGGGTTGTCGCCGTTGACGGTGGATAGTGTTGAGGTGAAGCGTTGGCGTGGCGATAGGGATCAACGTGATTGGCCTGAGGCGATGCGTCAGGGTCGGGATTGGCCTTGGGAGCCTGTGAGAGTTTAGGAGAGATGATGGAACCGTATTATCAGGATGATTTTGTGACGTTGTTTCACGGGGATTGTTTGGATATTACTGCTTGGCTTGATGCTGACGTTATGGTGACTGACCCGCCTTATGGAATATCACGAGTATCAGGTGAGTTTTCAAACGCTCAGATGCCGAATATCATAACTATTGCGAATGATGATACAACTGATATAAGAGATGCTGCGATTGACATGTGGGGCAAAAAGCCTGCCCTTGTTTTTGGCTCATGGAAAATGCCGCGCCCTAAAAATACTAATAATCGGCTGATTTGGTATAAGTCTGCAAACATACCAGGCATGAGAACGCAGCCTTGGTATTCAGCTGATGAGGAAATATATCAACTTGGTACTGGATTTGTTGGCAAGCCTGAACATAATGTTTACATAACTCAAGATAGAAGAGATGGGGCTTATGGTGAGGTTGCTCGCATTGGGCACCCTACTCCTAAACCCGTTGGCTTAATGGAGCGTCTCATTGCTAAGTGCCCGCCTGGTATTGTTGCTGATCCGTTTGCTGGTAGCGGTGCAACACTTATAGCGGCACGCAACCTAGGCCGTAAGGCCATTGGTGTTGAGCTTGAGGAAAAGTATTGCGAGATTATTGCTAAACGTTTATCTCAGCAAGCGTTTGATTTCAGTGAGCTGCTCGATGTCTAAGTATTGGCTTGATCCTGCTGACTGGTCACCGTACCGGCAGATTGTCGATTATGAGCTACGGTGCAGAAAAAAATCGTCAATGTCAGTTGGAAATGATAGACTCACTAGAATGATGCAAGAATTACAAACGTGGGAGACTGTAGAGGCACGTACAAAGCGTGCAAGATTCTATGCCCAACGGAAAACAGTCAACACACTGTTGGCTGATAATCAACAAATGGCTATCGCATTGCGAAGCTTGGAGAGGAACACTCATGGGAAAAATAACTGACGGCATGTATGCCTACATTGCGGGAACTGTCTCGGATGTGAAGTTTGCGAAAACTGGGCTGATGGTCACGGTTGAGGTGCAGCGGGAGAAGGCGCAATATCCTGACCGTGTAACCGTGTGGGCCGGTGACGGCATGTACGGTGTGGGCGACCGCGTAAAGTTCAAGGGCTGGCTATCATGGCAGCGCCGCGAGGTCGAGGGCGGAAAAACCTATTTCAACGTGTCTATCAATAAGCCTGAACTGGTGGAGATTGAAAAGGCACAGGTGGTTACGGCTGAGCAGGTTGCAGCGGATATTCTCGGCGCGACACCAATCGACGATGAGATGCCCTTTTAGCATGATAATCCCAGACAGAGTTATTGACCGAGCGTTTGCAAACGTCAAACGAGATGATTCAGGTTGTTTGATTAGTTTGTATTCAGTTGCCAATCATGGTTATGCGCAAATTGGCTGGAGTGTTAATAACAAAACAAAAATGGTTTTAGTTCATCGGCTTGTCTGGCAAGTTTATTTTGGTGAAATTCCTAGAGATATGACTATTGATCATATTTGTAAAAATCGCCGATGCGTTGACATCAATCATTTGCGGTTACTATCGAATTTTGAAAACGCTAGACGAACGTTCAACTCAGATTTTGAGCTTGGATTTTGCAAAAATGGTCACTCTAACGATGAGCTAATCCGTGTAACAAGACGCACAAAGTCTGGTGAAAAAAGAAATGGATTGGCTTGCCGGATTTGTCGCGGGGATTATCAAAGGCGATACAGAGCAAAAAAACTAATGGAGGTATCATGAGTGCTCTCGCTAACGTGGTGGTGTTTGCGATGTCTGTCACGTTCATTTTGCTGGCGTTGCAAGCCGAACCGATCACGGCAACACTCGGCTGGGTGTTCGGGATACTGTTGTTTATTTCGTTGATCCACCAGTTCACTAGGAGGGGTAATGCTGGAAAATCTTGAAAAGCCAACCGAGGATATTGTTGGCTGCAAAATAATGAAACTTGCTAAACAGTTAGGTGACACTGACGGTGCGCTACTTGTGCAGTACGTTGATGATCCTGATTGGATTGCTGAACATCTGGTCAAGGCGTTGGCGGAGCGTGGCGTGAGCCTCGGGCCTATGACGGTGCGGAAGCATCGCGCTGGCACGTGCATGTGCAGGAATCTTGATGCTTGAGGATATGGCTGGCCTTTCGGGGCGTGCCGGTGACAAACGTGACCGCGCACCCTCGGAGGCGTGGCGGCCCCAACTAGACATCGACGTTGACAAGGGCGGGTTTCTCGTATCGAGTCCACGGCCTGCCGGTGACGAGCCGGAACAGGCTGAACTATTAGCTGAGTTTGACCTTGATCCGCAAAACTGGATTGTTACCGGGCTGCGACGTTCTAAGTGGCAACGGTATGACGGTGAATGGTTGGAGGCGTATCGCGTCAACCTGCGGCCTTCGCATCAGCGGGCTGAATTGTTCGATGTGGAACGGTTTGAGGCTGAGATCAAGAAGTGGCGGCCCGCGAGGTCGGTGAAACCTACACGCGGCGATTTGACGGCCCTGTACTGTTCCGGCGATACCCAGTGGGGTAAGGATGCTGGTGACGGCTCAGAAGGCACTTTAAGGCGCGTTAAGGCAGGCATTAGCGAGTCTATTGCTCGCCATAAGGAGCTTAAAGGTCGTGGTGTCGGTCAGATTGCGTTACCGCAGCTCGGTGATTGTATTGAGGGCACCGTCTCGCAGGGTGGCCGGATTGTTGGCCGCCTCGATTTACCGTTGACAGCTCAGGTTAGGGTTGGGCGTCGCGTCTTGATGGAATGGGTCAAAGCCTTCGCACCATTGACCGAGAAGCTGCTGATTCCGGTTATCCCTGGGAACCATGATGAGACGATGCGGCATGTGTTGACGAATCCGACCGACTCGTGGCAGCTCGAAATCGTGCAGCAGGTCATTGACGCGTGCAAAGAGAATCCGGCGCTTTATCATGTTGAGGCGATATTCCCTGAGAGTGATAATTCAACTTTGGCGGTGAACCTGTCGGGCACGATGGTGGGCATGATTCACGGGCATCAGTCGCGGGATATTCCTAAATGGTGGTCGCAGCAGTCTCTCGGGCGGACTCCTGTTGGTGACGTTGACGTTCTTCTGTCGGCTCACTATCACCATTTCCTGGCGAATCAGGTTGGCCCTAACTTATGGGTGCAAATACCTAGCATGGATGGTGGTTCGCCGTGGTTTCGTGACCGTCACGGGTTGGATTCGCCTCCTGGCGTGGTTTCGCTGGTGGTTGGTGATGGGTATGATCCCCGCCGGGATTTGACTGTTCTAGCTGGGAAATAATTTTTGTGACAAATACTTGACACAATGCGTCACTATCGTGTTACTATGGGTACATAACAAAACATGTACTCAGGAGGTACACAATGAATTACAACATGGCAACAGATAACTGGATTGACGTATTCGACTACGTTGTCGACGCATCACTCGGTTACCACACCATCACAGATGAGGAACTGCACGTGATTCGTTACCGGATGCACGTTGACGCTAACGGCGGCGACCTCGAACAACTGTGGGGCAACCATGAGTTCTGGGATGCAATGGAAGCACTTGAGGAACGTGTAGCAGCATGAAATCACGCAACTACTACCTCATCCGTGGAATGGCCAGACTAGCAACCGGGCTCATTCTCGTCTCAGCATTCGCCTTCCTCACCACCTTCACATGGAGCTAAAATGAAATACCTACTCGACCTTGAAAACGCTGATCAGGTGTATCAGACCGTCATTGAGGCAACGAACCGCAACGTGAAACTGCACAGCGGACTCATCAAAGCTATCCAAGGCCAACTGCATGTTGACCGCAAAGGTGGCCCACTCGGGCATTTGTGGTCCAACGAGCATTTTTTGGCATGTCTGGAATGGCAGGAGACGGAATGATGCTAATGACTGTGCATGAGGCAGCCGACCAGCTTGGCGTGCATCACAACACTATTCGGAAGCTGGTGCGTGAAAAGCGCATCACCGCTTATCGTTTGGGGCATCGCACACTACGGGTTGACCTGTCCGAGATTATTGAGGTGATGAAACAGTGAAAACAATCACATGCTGCGACCTGGCACGGTTACAAGAACTAGTCGAGCTACACAACAAGATAATGGCCCTGATCGACGATGGAGCGATTCAGGTAATACACGAAGGAGACGAACACTGATGGAAACTAAAAAACAGTTACGCGCACAACGCGACACCCTGCTGGAACGCATTGCGAAGCTTGAGGCGGAACTGGCTAAGGTGCAGCGGGAAAACGACGTGCTCACCGTACAAGCACAAACGTCGATTCTGAACGACAAGTTGAACGCGATGCGGAAGTGGGAGATTCGGGATGTTTCAGAGTTGGCTTGAACAGGTGGAGCGTGATGTTGCCGCTGCTGAACGGCGGCGCATCATCGCACTCCTGCTAGAGGACTGCACCTGTCAACGGGATCGGGGCGAGCTAGTGGAGGAGTGTAAAGCTCACGAGCTGGTGCGCATAATCATGGAGCACAGTGATGATTGATTTGAGCGGGTTTGATACGCAACTGGATGCGATGAGCGCAGTGTGTGCCGTACTGGATGATTGGCGCAACGACTACCTATCTGGGATTGAAGCGCTACGAATCATTGACGCTATCGCAACCGAGTGGAGCATCTAGTGACTGAACCCAAGAAGTACCGGAAGAAACCAGTCGTTATCGAGGCAATGCGTTTTTCGCCCGACGCTAACGAGAACCACGACTTAGATGTTTGGCTTGGTAAAACTGCATGGTTCGATAAGGAAAATCGTCAGTACATGATTTACACGCTTGAGGGAACCATTACGGCCAGTGTGGGTGATTACATTATCAAGGGTGTGCAAGGCGAGTTTTATCCATGCAAGCCTGATATTTTCGAGCAGACCTATGAGGCAGAAGATGACTGAGTACACGCCGACCACTGATGATGTGCGCGAAGCCTATCGCGGCATTATCCTCGCAACCGAGAAGCCGGAAGTGTTTGAGCTGATTGACCCTGAACAGGCAGACGCAGAGTTTGACCGTTGGCTTGCGGAAGTAAAAGCACAAAGCAAGACGGAGTTCGTAGACATTCTCATGCGTACACACTCCCATGACCCCGGTTTATGCGGCGACGTAGCAGATTTCACAAATAACGCAGTGCTATCTGATGAGTGCCTATTCCTACAGCGCATTTATAGCGAGCTAAATCGACAGGGAGAAACAGAATGAGTGATTACACACCTACAACAGAAGAAGTACGCGCAGCCTTTCGCAAGGGTTCACGGCTTGGTTGGAACTCTAGGCGTGGGCGTTTGTTTGACCGTTGGCTGGAGCAGGTGCAGGCTGAAGTATGGGATGAAGGCCGAAACGCTTTTCCTGTCATTTATGGTGAAGACCATGACGTTTATTGCAGTGAGTATGAGTGCTTCTGTGGTATATATGTGAACCCTTACCGTGAGGAAACAGAATGAGCGAGTACACACCTACAACTGAAGAAATACGTGAGGCGTTTGCTTCACGCTTCTGGGATGATTACTCGGTATATCAGCCGACTGAAGAAGACTTAGGCGAGGAACGCGCAAACTTTGACCGTTGGTTTGCTGAGGAACTCCGCAAAGCCAAAGCCGAAGCGTGGGAACACGTGGGGCGGGAACTCCGAGCAATCCCACACTGGTGGAACACGGAAGACCAACACGGTGAGTTCGACCTACAGCCACTCGGCCCAGATAAGACATCCGAGCAAGGAGCATTTATGCATGTAAAGCAAATCATGGACAACAACCCTTACCGACAAGGAGGAACAAAATGATTAACCCATTAGCAGTAGCAATCAATGAAGTCCTAAAGGGGCACTACCCCCACCGAGGAATGCAGGTATCTAGAGGAGCCACTTGTGAGTGTGGCTATTGGACTGGGACGGAAGAGTCTGGGAAGAATCGACCCGCTGGAGTACAAGGTGACCAATTGAATTGGCACCGAGCCAGCCTCATTGCAGAGTTCCTCGATGGAGAAACAGAATGAGTGATTACACACCGCATATTGATGATGTAGCAATGGCCTATGTTCATGCCACTAATGGTGACACATGGGTTGCGGGTAGAGCTGATGCGTTACGTGCAGAATTTTACCGTTGGCTTGCTGAGCACGACCGTGAGGTGAAAGCCGAAGCGTGGGCTGAAGGGCATACGCATAGTTGGCGGCGAGGACCAGATGAGTGCCAATGCTATGCACATTCATGGAGCGAGTGTGCGTGCGGAGAATACGGCGCTGGCGAGCTGTTGAGTTTGAACGATAACCCGTACCGTGAGGAGACAGAATGAGTGAAAAGATTAGGGCAATGAAACTACTCGGACTTACACCATTCCACATCTACCCACCGAACTTTGGTGGCGCTGAACGTGCCTGGAACCTGCTCAGCCGTCTAGGGCCAATAGACGTTATCGCACTGAACTGGGAAGGCTACACCCACAGCGGGCAGATAGGTGACGTGAACTATCAACTCATTGCAGCGGACCAGGCAGCAGTTGACCAGGCGAACAAGCTTCGAGCATCCGGCGTGAAAACATTTGACCCGATGCCGTCACTCACCAGAAACAATCTCACCACCATCAGGAAAGCCGTCGACGACGCTGACCCTGACCTTGTGATTCTCGAACACCCGTGGCTATACGACCTCATAGACGGCAGACCGTACCTGTACGACTCACACAACTGCGAAACCGTAAACACGGGGCAACTGTTCGGCGTCGGATCATACGACTACGCCCTCGTGAAAGACCTTGAAGAAACCGTTATCGCTAACGCTGAACACATGACCTACTGCTCACCGGCAGACATCAACCACATGGCGCAACTGTTCACACGGTTCCCATCATCAACCCTCGTCGCCAACGGGGTCACAATCCCCACCGAGAAAGCACACGGCAACACCCGAAACCTGCTATTTGTCGGGTCCGCGTACCAACCGAACGTGAACGCTGCACAACGGCTCATCAACCTAGCAGACCAGCTCACCGGATACACCATCCAGATAGCTGGAGCCTGCACCCACTACCTCCGCAACACCGCACCCAACGTGCAACTCTTGGGTCAAGTCAGCGACGAACAACTCCACGAACTCTACGTCAACGCCTACGCATTCGTGAACCTTGTCGGGGAAGGGTCAGGCACACACCTCAAAATCGGTCGAGCACTCGCCTACGGTGTACCAGTACTCACCACCTCACACGGCAAACGCGGCTACGAGACACCCATCACCATCACCGACCAACAACTACCGTACCGACTCAACGGACTCGACTGGGAAACCGCACACCGTAAAGCCATGAAAGAAGCCGAACCACTCAACTGGGACATCCAAGCCCAACGCATGAAAGGCGCAATCAATGACATCGCACGCATGTGACTACTGCGGAGAAACCCGCAACCTACTCATGAGACACCCAGCCATCCCCGGCTACTACTGCGTAAACTGTAAAGACAGGTTCCAGCTACCACCAACCACACCCAACAGAATCATTCATGCCTAGATTCAACCGCCCATGTATTGACTGCGGCACCATCACTAAAGGCACCCGGTGTGAAAAATGCACCGCCGCCCTACCCCCCTGCCCCATCCCCCAACACCGGCGGGAACAGAAGCGGCTACTCTATAACCACAACTATCGGAAGCGCAGGGCAGCATTACTCGCAACAGCCACACACTGCGCACTCTGCCACAAACCATTTCAATACGGTGACAAGATAGAAGCCGACCACCTATACCCAGGTGACCCAAGCTCACCACTACAAGCAACACATCGAACCTGCAACCTACGTAAAAGCAACAAGCAACCAGAAAACCCATCAACATGACCACGAACGTCACTCCACATCCCCCCCACGTCAACAACCGGGGCCCGGGTAATTTCTGACAAACGAGGAAAGCGTCAC
>ERZ869921.316-NODE-316-length-32763-cov-6.497860_pt1 | contig 32763 bp, 37 predicted proteins | sample MGYA00579310_ERZ869921 | MGnify/ENA primary metagenome ERZ869921 (study PRJEB32216, sample SAMN09231816) | wastewater metagenome | place: USA: Maryland | collected 2016-06-21 | study: EMG produced TPA metagenomics assembly of the PRJNA472060 data set (Reclaimed... | reverse complement strand
CAAGGTTCACTTGTGTATGGTTTCGATACCCACGATTGCCCGACCGTTCAAAATACTACGATATGATTTGTATTTACCACTCCAAAGATTTAGATGGGTATTGTTCGGGAGCAATTGTAAAATTAAAATTCCCTGATGCTAAACTGATTGGTTACGATTATGGGCAGCAATTTCCGTGGGATGATATAGAGGTCGGCAAGCCCGTAATAATGATTGATGTTTCATTGCCAATGATTGATATGGGTAAATTGGCTGAATTAACAAACCATCAATTAACTTGGATAGACCACCATGTTTCAGCAATAAATGATTACAAGAATAGCAGCGATATAGGTTTGGGCGGGGTAACTCCTGTATTGGAAGATGGTATATCAGCCTGTGAGGGCGGGTGGAAGTATTTATTCCCTGATGTTCGGATGCCTATGGCTGTTAAATTGCTTGGTGAATATGATACATGGCGCAATAAAGACAAGGATAGGTGGGATAGATACATAATGCCATTCCAGTACGGTATGCGTATGAAGTGCCAATCTGCCGAAACATTTCCACAAGAATTACTAAAACAAGAAGGTAATGAATCAATATCATTTGGGGCAGTTAATGAAATGATTGTGGTAGGCGGCGCTATATTAAGTTATCAAAAAACTCAAAATGAACGAGCCTGCAAAAGCGCATTTGAAGTGGAATTTGAAGGTCTGAAAGGAATAGCATTAAATAATGGCGGCGCAAATTCACAAGTGTTTGAATCTGTTTACAATCCAGAAATACATGATGTAATGATACCTTTTGTGTTTACTGGTAAGCACTGGACGTTTTCATTATACACCACTAAGGACGAGGTGGATTGTTCTGTAATTGCAAAGTCAAAAGGCGGCGGTGGCCATAAGAAGGCAGCAGGATTTCAATTAAAAGAATTGCCTGATGAATTTAAAATCCATGTACAATGATTAAGCTAAAGAAAGGCAATAAACTTGTTTTCGGATTAAGCGATGAAAACATGAAGCGGCTAAAGAGCGGAGAACCAATAAAATTTAATCTTAGTGAATTAGGAATGGAAGATACTGATGTGTATATTTTCAATGGTAAAGATGAGCGAACCATGTACGAAATGTTTAAAGATACAATAGACCCATTCAAAACTATAATGAAAGACTCAAGAGCAGACCAAAATTAAAATCAATGAAAAAACTAATAACCATTACCATCCTTCTATCCTACTGCTTGGTGTCCTATGGGCAGGTTGGTGAGATAATTAATACTATTTGATAAACCAAAGTAATGAACAATAACCAAACATATCTTGACAGTGTATCTAAGGTATTAGATGAAAACAAAGATGCTTATAGGCAGTTGTTTAATGATTTAATGGAGTATGGCGAAGCGGCTTCAATAACAGACGGAAATACAATTGAAAGATTGCACCCATTAAGTTCAGAAGTAGTTACAATAAAGATAAGACATGAAGAAAGGGGTAGAAATACTTTTGAGGTTGGGCAGTTAATAAAAGTTAAAAGCATAAGAAGTAAAAGAATGTTTATAAAAATAACAGAAGGTGGTTATCAATCAGGAAAAGGAGTTTCAGTTTACAAACCTTCACCAAAAAGCAAATTGAGAAACAAATCAAAATTCAGTAAGTTTAAAGCAACAATAGTTGATTAAGGTAAACGATATAGTATTGCATGGATTATCCAAACTATACTTCATCTGTGAAAACAAAAAGATGGAACGGTGGATGAACATGAACCCATATTACAAACTAATGCCTAAAGATATTGTGCCTATTACTTACTTCTTTAAAAAATAAAAAATGAAACTATTCCTAACGTTTACCATTATCCTACTATCCATAACAACAACCTATGGGCAGAAGCCATCACCACAAGAAAAGCCAACACATGACACCCTACCCTCGATAAGCATAGAAGACATAAAGGTTGCAATAAAGGAATTAGAAACCCAAATAACAAAATCTGAATGGGATAAGGCTGTTTCTTACTACCAGTTTTTAGCCAATATATCAACACAACGGAGAAGTAAACAAAAGAAGTAATGGAATATACGGTATCTGGATGCAAAGACTGCGTATTTTGTATATATAGCGACAAGGGCGGCAACCGCTGTATTCATCCATCTATTGAAGATAGTCATAATGATATTATAGATAATGATAGTGATTATTGTTTAATTACCCCAGACTGGTGTCCATTGGAAAAAGAATCTATAACCATAATAAAAAAGTAAATGCCTTCTATCCAGTTACAAATAAGAAAAACAAACAAAGACTTCACCGATAAAGCAGAGAGGACAATAGTGCATGATGGTAAAGAGTATTTTGAACAGCGTATTTGGTTTAAGAAAATAGAAACAATGGACAAAAACAACGATTTATTTGTAGAATGTTCAGAGCTGCCAGATGAAGTTAAAAAACAAATCAACCAACCCGAAAAAGAATACTGATGGACACCAGCAAATTAGTTTATGGGCTTTCATTTGCCGAATTGTGCGACAGGGGGCAAATAGTATTACTGAAAATTATAAACTCCGATAACTATAATGAAGCATTGAGTAAAGAGTTGTTTGATATTTTAACGGATATTCAGCAGCATATAAATGAAAAACCTATAACGGCAGAGATGCTTAGGGGAATAATGGTTTTAGGGTTCGTTAACAATTTCATTTTTACAAACGAGAGTATAGTTAGGGATGAAGATTTCGGCAGCCAGTTAGAAGATGAAAAAATGCTTGAAATTCTAAAAAAAAGCCATAAGGCAAATTCTCTAAGGGCCGAAGCTAAAAAATATATTCAGCAGCAAAGGAATGAACGCCAAGACCCTAAACTAAACTACGGCAAGAACGAAGGAATGTGGAATATAGATTTCAATAAAATAAACGAAGAAAACGAGCAATGGAGGTATATGTAATATGACTTATTCGGCAGCAGCAAACAACCATTTTTCGCCTCCAGAAATGAGAGTAATTTCTGGTATTCATAGCAACATTCCGTTGGTGCTTGTTACCGTTTTGGATAAATACCAGTTTAATCCTGAACTATTAAATTTAAAAGAATATTGCTTAATTGATTTTTGTGAATACGAATGGGATAAGTCAGACTTTACAGATACCCATGTTTTCGGTAAAAATACAAATGATTTTGCTTTTCGTTTTAAAGGCGATGAGTGGAAGAAGTTTGACGAGTGGGTAGCAGGCAATCCACCAAAAATATATTTTAAACGTGAACTTCTAAAGAAGGATGCAACAGAATGGCTTCAACCAATTGAGTACCCATTTTACGGGCAGATACCAGAAACGCAAACAAAAGAGCAGTTTGATGCAAGGCCTGTAAATGTGTTCCATTATTTTGGCAGAAGCCACGAAGCAAGGATAAAAGCCCATGCAGACTTTTGGTTATCTGGTGCAGCAATATGCGATAACATACATTTCTTTAATGATTTTATTCAAAAAGAAGAATGTAAAAATAAGTGGGTTTCATTTCATATTGCCCATTATTCAAGATATGATATTTCGTACCTGATGCAGATAAACGGATTGAGCAAATTAGCTTTATCAATGCCCGGAGCAGGAAAAAAATGTTTTAGGACGGCAGAGGTTTCCAGTAGTTCGCTAATGATAATGGAGCATAGCAATATGGCATGGCAGTTTCAATGGATAGATGGAGTGAATTATATAGGGTATAAACACAAGCCGGTATCAATCATCAAAGATGCTTTAGAACACACCGATACCTTATATCCTGTTTATGTAGCAGGAGTTGAAAATGCAAGGAATTATCAGTTTGACAACTACACAAGGCATTTAGAAAAAATAATCAATGATTAGGCTACTGCAACATTACACGCCAAATTTTAAGCCTCTAATTGACATTAGCAGGCCAATACATGAGGAATACTGTAAACTACATGGCTATTCACTACATATAAAAGAAGTGCCTGAATATGGGGTTTATAATGGATTAGAAAAGCTAAGTCAAATACTTGAAGTTTGTGAAGATGGAGATGTTGCGCTGGTAATTGACGGGGATGCAATTATTACTAATTTGCTTTTTAATGTTGAGCGTTTTTTGCAAAACGACAAAGATTTTTATGTAGCACAAGGATGGAACATGGGAGTGTTTATTGTAAGGATAACACCTGCATCAATAAAACTACTTAACCATATTTTCTTTTGGATAAAAGAGGGTAAATTCAATTGCGAACAAGATGCCTTTGAGTTTTATATGCAAATGTATTTATTGTCAGAAGCAACGGATATTATAGCGACAGTGCCGCACCCATGCTTTAATAGTTACTTATCTGAATTGTATCCATCAGTACCACAACCAGTAACAGAGCAACAAGGCCAATGGGTAGAAGGTAGATTTATATTGCATTTGCCTGCACTTCCATTATCACAACGGGCAGAAATAATGAAGAACATTAAAATAACAAGATGACACACAAGGTCGTAACAGTTTCCAATAGACAGCCAACAGAATGGTATTATCTTCAAAAGGAGTTCTTTGCTTCTTTAAAAGATGAAAAACCTATGGTTATTACAGGTCAATTTTGGGGAGGGCTTACAACGAAGCCAAAGTGGTTGTTTCAGGCATTAAAAGAAAACAGGATAGCGGAAGACATTATCATTTTCCCCGATAATTGGGATTTGGTTTTTGCCACTGATTGCAACGAAATAGTAGATATGTTTCTATCTGAAAAAAGCGATGTGTGCATAAGTGCTGAATCCAATTGTTTCCCGTCAGACACTAAAGAAGCATACGATAAGTTAGATAATCCAGACCCGTACAAATACCTAAACAGTGGTTTTATTATTGGGTATAAAGAAGCAATATACGAGTGTCTTGAAAGCATGGATATTGAAAATATTCCCAACGATTATTGGGATAGCGAAAAAGAATGTGCAGTCCACCCGAATGACCAGTTACTCTGGCAATTAGAATACTTGAAACAGCCGGTTAATATAAAGTTGGATTGCAACCAATGGTTCAGCCAAACATTGCATGATGCCGATATAAATGATTTTGATTTTAGTGAAGAACGAATAGTGAACAAAATAACCAATACAGCACCATGTACGTTTCATTTTAATGGCTCAAGTAAAAGCAACATTGAACTTCGCAATCCAATTTTAAAACACTTAAACTTATTGTAGAGTGGGAATCGGGTTATCCTTGTTTTAAAGCTAAGGTGGAGTAGTGCTCGAAGCCGGTGAATAGAGGATAGCCCGATACTCAAAATAAAATAAAAATGATTTCAGTAGTTGTAAATATAGATTCACGCCCAGAGAGGGATAACAATGAAAAAATGTTTAATGGCGTTGTGTCAAGAGATTTCCTTGTAGAAGGCTTAATAAACAAACGCAATTTGTTCAAAGGATTTGATATTGAGTTGGTAGCCTTTTTAGACGAGCATGAGCCAGTAGATGAAAAGACATTGGCTGAAATGAGAGAGGTTTGCGATACGCTTATAATTCGCAAACACGATAAAAAGTTTGAAGGAGTTGGAGATTTTTTCGCCTTCAATGACTTAAATTATTTACAGGCTTTATTCCACTCAAGGGGAAGCCATGTGTTTCATTTTGACGGCGATGTAGCAGCGTTTACAGATGGGCCAGAACCAATACAAGAAATGATTGATTGGCTGGATAAATACGACTATGTAAGCTATCCTTCGCCACACAGCCCTAATCCGGTTGAGGATAGTTCGTTTGGTGGGAAATATTGGGTTAGCACAAGATATTTTTGTTGTAAAAGAGAAACGCTTAACTTTAGTGAACTATTAAAATGCCAGCTAAATTATGACTATTGGAAAGAAGCATATCCTGTACCACGACTATGCCACTGGACAGAACATTTGTTATCCAGCATTTCACATCACACTGGCAATGGGGTTTTTTACCCACCAGTTCAATTCCATAAATTTATATTGTTTACATGGGAGAACTACCATAAGTACACACTAAAAAGATTAAATAATCAATCGTTCAAAGAAGTAAGCGAATGGGTTTCAAAACAACATTTTCATTACCCAAATAATCTCACAATACAATGATAACACCAAGTAAAAACATATTGGATTTATTTAGGCATACCTATGGGGCTATGTCGGTTGTTGAAGGCATAGCCTTATACAATATTACGTTACAAGCACCAGAAGGAGATTGGTATGAATTAGGCAGTCATCGGGGAAAAAGTTCTGTAATGATTACATCTGCTGCAAAGAGTAATTCATGCTTGAATTTTTTAGAGCCAGATATGGTGGATAAAGCAGTGGAAGGCGCAGTAGGTGCAAATATTATTCTTAGCCTACAAAAAGGCATATTGAATACTACGTTCAATTTAATACCAGACTACTCTACCAATGTTTTATCGAAAATAAATAAAGACATATCATTGTTGTTCGTGGATAGTGGTAATCATGGAGAAGAAATAGTCCAATCTGAAAAGCCTCTCTACGAAAATAAAATGGTAAAAGGGGGAATAATTATATTTCACGATTACGGGGAAAAATCACAATTCACAGCAGTAGCAAAATGTTATAATGAATTATTAGCAAGCGGTAATTATGAACGAATTGAAATAAACTGGCAAGAGATATTCGACTATGTAGCAGAACACAATCTTGAAGAAGGGAATAATAGCTGGCATATTTATGAAAATCTTCCCCATCCTCCTAATTTTGTTGGAGCTTTAAAACGAAAAACAGTATGAATAATCATTTAAGTGAAAATATAATAGGGAATAAATATGGCAAGCTGTCTGTTTTGTCGGCTTCTAAAAACAAGCAGTATGTGAATTGCATTTGTGAGTGCGGCAACAAAAAAGAAATAAAAGCCAAAGAATTAATAAGAGGAGCGCAAAAAAGTTGCGGATGCAGTAAGTATAAGTGGAGAGAAAAAATAAGCGCACATCCTTTATATAGCACATGGAAGGGCATGAGAGAAAGATGCAATAGACCTAAAAGCGCATCTTACGCTAATTATGGAGCAAAGGGCGTAAAAGTTTGCAAAGAGTGGCAAGAATCATTTCCTGCTTTTAGAGATTGGTGTTTAAATAATGGTTGGCAGCCGGGTTTGCAAATAGACAAAGATATAATTCCTAAAAAAATAGGGATACCGGCTTTATTGTATTCTCCAGAAATGTGTACTATAACAACACAAGTTGAAAATACATATATTAGAAGTTCGGCAAAACTTACTAAACAGCAGGTAAGGGAAATACGCAATTCAAATATAAACTGGAAGGACGCTTGTGAAAAGTATAAAATTGACAATACAACATTTTACGACATAAGGAACAATAAAATATGGGTAAATGTTTAGATTTGCCACACCCACCTAACTTTGTAGGAGCATTAAGAAGAAAATAGAATGGTAATCTTTTAACAGAACTAACGCCAATAAATGACCGAAGGAACACTTAACATAGACTATCATGTGAAAAGATTACTTCTAATAGCTATGGCAAAACATAAAACAGAAAAAGAACAATCAATCGCATTAGGAATATGTACAACAACACTTTGGAAATATAAAAAGAAATATAATTTATGAGAAACAAAGTAGCTAAAAAACTAAGGCGGTTTGCAGAATCCATGACAATAGGAATGTCAAAGGAAGAAACAAGAAAACGTTATCAGCAATTAAAAGTAGTACATAAAAACAGAAAAAATGCCAGCAAAAAAAGAGCAGCCTGAACTTGAATTATTTACTACGGTAAAACACTTTCCTAACTTGGGGGATATAATAAGTTCCCTTGGGGCTGTAAAAAAATACCATTCTGTAACAGGTAGAAGGGTTCGTTTCTGCCAATCAATAAACACCGAAGCGCAATATTATCCCGGCGCTGTACACCCTACAATTGACGAAGCCACAGGTAAAAATGTTTGTATAAATCAGAAAGGGTTTGATATGATAAAGCCTTTGGTGGAATCGCAAGAGTACATTCATTCTTTTGTACCATATAACGGGCAACACATTGATTTGGATTTTGATGTTATAAGGGGTAAAACAGACGTGGCTTTACCAACGGGTTTAATACAAAGTTGGCTTGTGTATGCTTATCCAGATTTAGCTTTTGATGTAAGTAAGCCGTGGGTTAAGATACCGGATAAAACACCAAAACATATATTGGAGCAAGTGAAAGGGAAAGTGCTTTTAAACTTCACAGAGAGGTACAGAAGCCATGCGCCAATTGATTATTTTTTTCTAAAAAATTATACTCCCGATTTGATATTTTCAGGCACAGAAAAAGAACACTGGCTATTTTGTAACAAATGGCAGTTAAGCGATGTGCCTTTATTACAAGCGAAAGATTGGTTAGAAATAGCCCACGCAATAAAAGCAAGCAGGTTTCTTCTGGCGAATCAGTCGTCACACTGGAATTTGGCCGCAAGCATGGGTACACCAAGAGTTTTGGAAGTTTGTAAATGGGCCTTTAACTGCCACCCTAATATTGGGGAGGATAACTATGGCGGCTTTTACCAAACAGCAATAGAGTATTATTGGAGAGTGATGTACAATAAGACAGTAGGCAAATAAAAAAGCCCCGGTTAAGGGGCAATTTCGTAGAAGGATAATTAATTACCCCCTTGCTGTTGCTAATGTAGCTACCGATTGGTTAGACACATACTGCACACCATGAACGTTAAGCCCAGATGGAGGAAGTGAAATAACCGAATAAACGTACTGGCCGCTTACAAGTGTGCCGTTAGGCAACGGGAAAATCTGCACCCCATCCGAAGGAAGGTTAGCAGTTCCGGGAGCATTGAAAGGGATAATACGGGAAAAATCTGTTTGACCATTTTGGTCGGTGTAGGGAGGACTACCTTGAATCATCCCATAGACGTTGGCGTTAAAGCCTGCTGAAATTGCCATGATAAAATGTTTTTAATTTAAAAAATGTATGAATGTATGTCGGCATAAAAGTAGCAAATTTTTAAATTTGATGAATATTTTTTAATTTAGAGCAAAATAACTATGAGTAAATTCTTCTTGGTAAGCCCCGGCAAAGAGCAGTTAGAGCATACTGATGTTCTTGAAATTGAGCAGCAAAAAGTCAAAAAGATAAATGATTCTATGACTGCCGTGGAAAAACTGGCAAAACAGGTATTGCATGAAGAAGATACCTTAAAGTATGTTGATGGGAGGATAATTGTTAAGGTTGATACGGAGGGGAAAAACCAGCACAGATTCCATGATGGGACAATTATCCGCAGGGAACGACAATTCAACAACCTTAACTTCCGGGAAACAAGCCCGGTCAATGCCATTGTGATTTCCTCAAAAGATATTTCAAAAAATGTGGAAATACTTGTAGATTACCATTCCATACATGACAGTAATAAGATTTTTAACTATAAAAATAAGTCTAAACAAATTCAATACTACTCCATAAAACAAGAAGATTGCTATTTGTGGAAAGATGAAAATAATGAATGGCAGCCCCTCCCACCATACGATTTAGGTTTAAGGGTGTTTAAAAAGTACGATACTATTATTTCTTGGATGAAGCCAGAAAAAATAAGTGATATGTTATTTGTTACTACCGGGGAATTTAAAGGCAAAATAGTCCAAACTTTAGTAGCTTGTGATTATGAATGTGTGTTTCAGGATACAAATGGCAGGGAAGGTAACAGGATAAGATTTCTTCCGAATGGGAATGAATCAGTAAATAAAGAGCCAGAAGCTATCTGCATAAGGTATGATTTGATGAAAGAACTTGAAGAAGGCAAGTTGCTGATTGGCTACACAATTGATGATTGTAAACCACTAAAAGATATTTAACATGGGCAGTATATTAAAAACAATGAAACCATCCGGTGATGACAACCCACCAAAAAAGAAAAAAACATCACAGTATGGATTGTATTCTGGCATAGTAACTGAAAAAGGGGATAACGATAACCCAACCTAAAAAGAATCCATTTCAAATATGGTAAACTACATGAAGAATAATAACCCTCCAGAATCAAGCAATCCATCAAATGTTTACAGACCTAAATTTTCACATATCACAATGGCGTACAAAAAGAAAAAACAAACAACAGTTTAGTTATGGCAGAAACATTAGAAGAAAAATGCACAAGGCTTGAAAAAGAAAATGCCGCTTATAAAGTTAACGGAGCAGTTGGATTATATTACGAGTTAAATAGGCTTGTAAATGAAACGATTAATTATACCAGAACCACATCTATTAGTAGTCTTCTTACGGAAGGAGAAAAAGGCGATAAGAAATTTGAGCGTACAATGGCATTAATAAAAAATGCAAAGGAGCATGTACTTGATTTGGAAGAAATAAAAAACAAACTTGGTCTTACCGGTAATGAATCTAAGGATAAAGAAAAAGTTCCATTTATTGAAACGGTAGCAACTAAAAGAGATTAAGGGTGGCTTTAGCAATTGATGTATATGGTTCTTTAATAACATTGCCAGACAATGATAAATCCTATGTAGAAACGTGGGGTACTGATGACCCTAAACTACAAAAATGGCGTAGAAGGGAATTGCCTGATTTTTTTGACGATGTAAAGAAGGATGAAGACGGAAACGCTTTATTAAATGTTCAGCAATCAGAGTATGCAAAAGAAGAAGTAAGGCGTTGTAAGGAAGGATTTTATTTTATGAGTAATGGTGTGCTTACCTACATAACAGGTAAGCATTATTTTTATTTGCAATGGTGGAAGTTGGAAGACGATATTTTTCCCGACTATCGTGATGCTGATAGGCGATATTTTTTGTTTTTAAATTATTGGGAATTTGTTTTATGGTGTTTGGGGATTTTCCGAGGCAAAAAGCGCAGGGAAGGCGCATCTTCTCAAGCAACTTCTAATCTTATATACGAGTGTATATTTTACACTAATTCTAACTGCGGCTTAGTTTCTAAAACACAAATAGATAGCCGGGATACATTTACGGATATGGCTGCATTTGGGTATCAGCAGTTGCCAATATTTTTAAAGCCACGCCAATTAAATAGGGAGGGTAGTGTTACCGAACTGGTATTTGCTGCCAAAATTGATAAAAAAAATAACAACTCAAAAGGCCTTCGTTCTAAAATAAATTATCGTGCGCCAGTACTAAATGCGTACGACAGGGGTAGAATGTCAAGAATATTGGCTGACGAAGGAGGTAAATGGCCTCTCGATATTCCTTTCTCAAAATTTGTTGCTATTGTAAGCAAAACGCTTGTTAAAGGCGCAAAGAGGGTAGGTTTTATGGAAGCTCCATCTACGGTAAACGAAATGACTAAAGGGGGGGGCGGTCAATTTAAAATAGCATGGGATGGAGCAAATCAGTTTAAGACAGGAGGCAAGAAAACTCCAAACAGGTTTGTAACATACTTTACCCCGGCATACGATAACTACGAAGGGTTTATAGACGAGTTCGGCATGAGCGTTATTGATGAACCAACACCAGAACAATATGAATACCTTGTAAAAAGATGGGTAGTTAAAGACCCAATTACAGGGGATACGGTAAGTGAAATTTCAGAAGAAGATATAAAGAAAGGAGCAAGAGTTTATGTATTAAGCAGGAGAATAGGGCTGTCAGGCGAATTATTGGAAGAAGAAATTCGTATGAATCCATGTACAGTACAGGAAATGTTTGAGGCAGCTAATACCGGGTGCGCTTTTAATTCTTATAATATAAATCAGCGAAAACATGAACTTGAAGAAAATCCTGTTTATAAAAGGAAAATAATATTTTATAGAGATGCAGACACTCAAAAAGTCAGATTTAGAGATATAACACCTAACGAGGCTAATTTTCATTGGGAGGTAACATGGCTTCCAAAAGAATCAAGCCAAAATAAATTTACACATGAGTATAGTGGTCAATATCCTTCAAATACAGAAGATGGGGCAATAGCCGTTGACAGTTATTCAAACAGTCAGGGAGGGCGAAAATACGGGTCTAAGGCGTGTGCATTAATAGGTAGAAGGTCAGATATTTTAGACCCTGAAAACACTGGGAAAGTCATTGGGATGCTTTATGGCCGCCCTGCTGAAAAGGATATGCTTCATACGCAAGTATTATTAGCTGCCGAATTTTATGGGTATTTGGTTTGGTATGAACATACAAGTGATGATTATTTCGGGTTCTATAAAGACAGGGGCAAAATGGGATATTTGGGAAGATACCCAACAAGTATGATTGACCCAACAAAGAGAGATAAAGCAGAGAGGTTTAGGGGAACGCCAATAACGCCGTTTTCGCTAACAAAGCAATTGGACAATGGTATATCATTTTTTGAAAATCATTGTGACAAGGTTGATTGGATTGAAATATTAGACAATGCGTTATTATTCGACCCTTATGATAGGACGAAATTTGATATACTTGTTACATTCTTAATTCTTATTTCATGCTTAATGGATAGACCGGCAAAGCCGCCAGCAAGAAGGACACCTCTGGTGCATGTTTTTGAAAATAACAGGGCCACGGTAAAATAATTAAAAAATATATTTTGGTAAAAAAAAAACAATTATATTTGGGAAGTAAATTATGGGTAATACAATCGCCTTAATACCAATAACCTGCAATAATTGCGGGAAAAAAATTGGAGAAGGAGTTATTAAAGATGGTATTATAGCCATAAAATGTGGGAAGTGTGGCACATTGAATGTGCAAGAAACAAAACCAACTCCGAGTAGCAAGACTACCAGCAGTTAAAAGCAAAATCTTAAACAAAGAGCTTCATAGAAAGCCATTATCTCGAAAGAGGTGATGGCTTTTTGTTTTTATATGCTACCAAAAGACGCAAATATTAATTCGGGGGATTATTCAGGGCAAGATGTTCTGAAATCTTTTCAACTTGATAAACTAACAGTTTCTCAAAAATCAGATAAATCATTTGGGTTACAAATGTCCCAAAAAATATGGGGCTATGTTACTTCTGGGATAGGCGGCTATTACTATGCCAGAAACCAACAGTTTCTTAAAAACAGGAATTTTGCCAATGGGATTATAGATGTTCAAGCTATGTTCCAAGACAGGTTTGAAATGAATGGCAAGCAAAACTATATGAGGCTTGTATGGCAAACCCTTCAAATTGTAAATAGAATAATTTCTGGATTGGTTGGCAGGTGGATGGATAGGGAAGAAAAAATAGATGTTACAGCAACCGACCCTATTTCCATAAAACAAAAGCAAGAACAATACGACCAAATAGAATTTTATATCGAGGCAAAAGAGCAGTTGGAGGCGCTTCAAGCACAATCTGGGGTGCAAATGATGCCAAGTGGGGATGAACTCCCTGCTGATAAAGAACAACTATTGCTTTGGAAAAATGAATTTCAGCGCATACCAGAAGAAATAGAAACTGAAATGGGGTGCAATGATATTTTGGATGCCAACGGTTTCTTTGGGGAGAATAAAGAAAAAATGCTGCATGATTCAGCAGAGGTTGGATTGGTTGGAACTCACACCGGGATGGATGAAGATGGTGTAATTAAAGTAAGATGGGTTAAGCCAGAAAATATAATTTACTCTTATTCTGAATATTCAGATTTTAGGGATACTTCATGGAGAGGGGAATTACCAACATTTAAAATAAGTGAATTGCGTAGGGATTATGGGAAAGAGTTCCACCCAAATAATCCTAATGCTTTGACAGAAGAACAGCTTTGGCAAATTGCCCAATCATCAAAAGATTGGGTTTACTACACTAACATTCAGTTTGATAATCTTTGGCTAAATTCATTTGTTCGCCCTTATGATGAATATAATGTAAGGGGGATGATTTTTGAATTAAAGTCAGTTGATACCGACCCTTATACAGTTACTAATACCAAGACAAATACAACCTATGTACAAAAAGGGATGCCTACTACCGCAAGCGGTAAACTAAGAGAAAAGCCATCTGACAATCAAAAGATAATAGGGGATACCAACTGGAATATTTATCGTGGGGTTTATCTGCCGGACAATCAAATGCTTTTAGAGTGGGGGTTGAAGAAAAATATGATTCGCCCACAAGACCCTAAAGAAGTTGGCAATGCAGAGTTTTCGTACAGTTTTTATATGTACCAAAATTTCCAAATGCGCAACATAGCTATCCCTCAAAAGATAGAAGCGGCAGTAGATGGAATGATGCTGGCTTGCCTAAAAATTCAACAGGTAGTAGCAAGGCTCGTTCCTAACGGTTGGGCAATAGACGAGAGCAAATTAAATAATATTGATTATGGTGTTGGCGATGCAAACAATCCAATACAACATTCAAAAGTATTTTTCCAAACAGGTATGTTATACTATAAAGGTATAAATGCTGACGGAAGCCCCGACCCAACACCTCCAATAAAAGAATTGGTAAACAATGGATTTGTAGGCGAAATGAATGGGCTTGTGCAGGATTATCAATTTTGGTATCAAACACTAAAAGATGAATTAGGAGAAGACCCCAACTTAATACAAGCAATTACGCAACCAAGAGTTACTTCTGGCAATGTAGATGCTGCTCAAAAAACATCTCAATACGCAACTGATTTTATGTATCGTGCCTTTGCTTATTGTATGCAAGACACATCAAGAAAAATATCATGCTTGCTAAAAGATTCTATTACATACGGGGCTAAAGTTTACAGGCATATAATCAAGCAAAAAGATATGCCGGATAGAATCTACAATGCAAGTATAAAATTCCTTCCAGATGCACAAGAAAGGGCGCAATTTGAAGCGGTATTAAATCAGGCTGTAAATACTAATCCTGAATTGGTAATGTTTGTAAATCCTTTGCAGTTAATGAGGATTGCAAAAAAGGATGTAAAACTTGCTGAAAGCGCATTTAGGCAAGGGCAAAAGAAAATGCTGATATGGAAACAACAAACGGCAGAACAAAATCAACAGGCAACAATAGAAGGACAGATAAAATCTGCACAAGCAGCAGAAGAAAGCAAACAAAAAACTGAAAGTGTTAAAGGTGAGATTGATATACAAAAAGTGCAGATTCAGGAAGCGTCCGCAGTTAAAACTTCATTGAGTGTAATGTTTACTTCTATGCTAAAAGAAGGAGGACAAATACCATCAAGTTTACAGCCTGTTTATAATGCTTGGGCTGAAAATGTTATGATACCAATGATAGCACAAAATGAGGAGCAAAAGCAGGCTATAATACAGCAAATGAGGCAGCAACAACAAGAATCGGAAGAACCACAAGCACAGCAGCAAATGGAACAAGAACAGGGGGCAGAAATGTCAATTGAACAACAGGAACAAGAAATACAATCACAGCAGCCCGTAATGGCCGCATAAAAAATAAAAGATATGGCACTCGGAAGACCACTCGGCGACTTTGCAGACCAGTTTAATTCATTATACAATATTACTCTGGATATGTCAGGTTGGGATAAAACAGTCATCCAGACAAGCGGAGCAGTTTTAGGAACTCTAAATCTTTCCGGCAGTAATGATGGGGGAGATAACGCATATAGCGATGGCAATGCACAACTTGCCATAAACTTCACTCCCATACAAGCAAAAAACTTAGCAACAGGCACAATGGTAAATGCTATTTACGGCGCTGGATTATTTGAAGTGGACATCAATGCCCAATACCTAAGAATACAAGGCGCACCAGCGAGTGCAGGGACTAACGTTTACCGGCTAATGATTTTTAATTCAAAAATTAGTTAAACATACATTTTATGCAAGAAGAATTAATTGAGCAAGAACAAATACAAGAAACAGAAAAGAGTTTTTCTGATAATTTAAGGGAAAGTTTTTTTGAAGAAAAACCTGCTGTGCAAAATGCAGAACCGCCAAAAGAAGATGCGCAACCATCAACTCAACCACCAGTTGAGGAAATTATAGTGCCAACGGATTGGCTGAAAAAAGAGTTCGATATAGAAGACCCTGCAATTTTAAAATCAGAAAGGGAAGAATTAAAGACCCTTCGTGAGAAAGTAAAAGAGCCTAAAAACTTTGAATTTAAAAATGATGATAGCCGTAAGGCATTTGAGTTATTGGAGAGCGGTGACTTTGATGGGCTATTAGACACACTTTCTAATCGTAAAAAAATAGATAAACTTTCTACAGCAGATTTAAACACTAATAAAGACTTAGTTGAGGACTTGGTAAAATTTGGTATTAAGAACGACAACAAAGATGCAAAACTTAGTGATGAAGATGTAGAGTTCATATTTAATGAAAAATATTCAAAACCAGCAAAGCCGGTAAGGGATGAATTAGATGAAGATGCTGACTATGAAGCAAAAGTCAAAACATGGCAACAACAGGTAGATAATATTGACAGAAGGATGGCGATAGAGGCTAAGATGGCGCAGCCTAAAATAGCGCAATTAAAATCAGAATTAGTTTTCCCTGATATAAAAAGAGAAGGAAACCAGCAACAGCAATTAAGCCAAGAGGACTTAAACGCAATGAAAGAAAACGCTGACGAGTTCTCAAAATTTGCAGACACAGTTATTAATTCATTCAATGGCTTTACAGTACAGGTAAAAGACAAAGATGTTGATTACCCGGTTAGTTATGGCTCATCCCAAGAGGAAAAAACTTTTATTGCAACAGAGTTAAAAAATTTTGCTGAATCAAATTTTGATGCCAACGCACTACTTGCTAAGAGGTGGGTAGAGAATGATGGCAAAACCATTAAGGTAGAGCAGATGGTAAAAGATTTATCAAGAATCTACTACGGTGAAAAGGCAGAGCAAAAAATAGCACTGGATTCAGGCAATAAAAGAATTGAATCTTATCTGAAAGAAAAAAAGCAAATTAATTTAAGGGAAACTGATGTTCAACAACCTTCAAATGTTGGCGAAAAGACAATGTCTGAAAAATTAGCAGAACAGTTTTTTGGCTAACGATTAAACACATTTTAAAAAATTAAACAAAATGGCAAACGCAGGAATACCAACAGGCAATATACTACAACCGGGTGTAGTAACAATTTCTCCCGGCACAAACTATGCGGCTATAACAGGCCTGCAACTTTTAACACCAGTTTACTGGAAAAAGTATGTAGAACGTTATGGCCCGGAAGCATACGATTATTTCTTTCAATGGCTGGCAACTTTTGGTGGCCAAGAGGTAGTAAAAAACCAGAACTTCTTTTGGTATGAATCAAGAGGTAAAAACCAATTGGCAGTAACCAATCTTACCCAAATAACAAACCCAGCGGCAGGCGCAACAGTTACGGTTAATATACCTGCAAGTGAATTAATTGGCAGCGATTCCCCATTGCGCCCCGGTGAGACTTTGTATATCGCATCTTCTAATATTGAAGGCGAAATTATCACAGTCCCTACACCGGATAGCGCAACGGTTAGGCCCAAAGATTCCGCTAACGCTTTTGTGTCAGCAGGGTCAACAAGTTTGCTTGCAGGCGAGATATTGATATTCGGTGGCATCACCGATGCAGGTGAAGCATCAGGAGCAAACCAACCTCAAACGCACCAAGACGTTAGGCTGGAAAATAATGTCACTGTTATCAGGGATAGCTATGCTGCAACCGATTTCGCTGAACAATCTGATGTTTGGTACGATGAAGGCATTTCAGGGGCTACCATAAATGGCACTACCCAATCAGGTACAAGCATGTTTACATACAAGGCATTGGTTAAAACCGAAAGAAGGTATCTGAATAGCATTGAATCTAAATTAATGCGTGGCGATGCAGTAAACAATACAGGCTTGTTAAACAATCCTACTACCGGATGTCAAGGGTTTATACCAACTATTACGGCAAACGGAGAAACTGTAAATTATACCGCAGGAACTTTGGATATAGCCAAACTTCATCAAATCACCCGTATTATGAAAGTAAACGGATGTGCTAAAGAAAACATTTGGCTACAGGATATTTTCCAAAGGCAGGACTTTTCTGATGGAATCTTTAAAGAATATCCAGCAGGCGCTTTCGTATGGGGTACAGGTACAAATTCACAAGAAGCTACCGTGGCTTATGGCACACAACAGTTGCTTATTGATGGCATATTACTGAAAGTAAAAGAATACTCTCCGTGGAACACAGAAGTTCAAACAGGGCTTTCTCCCAATGCGGATTACTTCCGTGACTATGGTATTATTGCCCCAATGGGTTCAGTGCCAGATGCAAAAACGTACACTCCAATAAAGAACATTACCGTAATGATGCAGAACCCACAAAGGGGCGGCACTACTGGTAACGGTATCCGCACTTGGGCGTATGGTGGTGGCTCTATGAATCCTACCGATGGCACATTGGTAGATAAAATTGAAATGGTTTGCTATAAAGGTGTAAGAACCGCAGCGGCCAACCAGTTTGTTATCGTAAGTGCTTAGTAAATAATAATTACGCAGGGGGTAATAATAATTACTCCCTGCTTTTAAATATCCTGCATAAGTGGGAGGATTAAATTCCTTAAACATCACAATTAAAAATTAAAAAAAAATGGCAACATCATTAGCGCAGGTACATTCTGCCGACAACCAAGCAAGGGATGAAAAAACAATTAAATCAATAGATAACATCAAAATACCAACCGATATTTCTTTTGATGAAAAACCACCAGAAGTTAAAAATGTAATTTTTAAGTTAGTAAAAAAGAAAAGAGGCAGATTGAATTTGGATAATTGCTGCGATAACGTAATGAACCCAAAAACAAAAATTCCAGAAAGGATTTGGCTATTAAATGGGACAAGGTCTATTTGGGATAGTGAGTTAGAATATTTTCTTAAAGATAAAAACAGGTATGAAAGAGGCAGGGTTGGAAGGGATATAGTTTTTAAAGATGGTATGTTGATGGTTCCGACAAGCGACCCCCTTATGCTTGAATTTTTAAGAGCCAACAGGCATAACGTAGGCAAGAACAGAATTGGTTCGGGGAAATATGACTTCTATGAATATAACCCACAGGAAGAACAAAAAGACAGGATGGCTAAACAGCTTTTCAAAATTGCACAGGTTGGTAAGGCAACGAATATGAAGATTGATGCTGCTAAAAAACTTGCATCTTATTTTGGAATAACTTTTTATGATGAAATAGGGCAGTTGAAATCAGATGATGGCATAAGGACAGAATTGATGATAAGGGCAGATAATGACCCTGTAACATTTTCAAAGTATGTAGATTCAAAAGAAGTAGATATTGCATACTTAGTTAAGAGGGGAATATTGGATGCAAAGATTGATACCAACACAGGGAATGGAGTGGCAAGGTGGGCTAATGGCAAAGGAGAAATATGTAAAGTACCAAAAGACAGGAAGCCTTATGAGTATCTTACAGAATTAGCCATGACCAACAGCGATGAAGGAAGGCAATTTAAAGAACAATTAGAAACAATAGTAACTTGATATGGTGAAAGAAAGGTACATATATGTATATCAAACAATAAATTTGGTAAATGGGAAATCCTATATAGGTGTGCATTCTACAACAAAATTAAATGATGGCTATATTGGTTGTGGAATCTGTAAGCAATCAGATGCTTTTAAAGATAAATATTCTTTTCACCGAGCAGTAAATAAATATGGATATGCCTCATTTAAGAGGCATATCCTTTCTTTTTATGACACTTACGAAGAAGCGTTAGAAGAAGAAAGGTATTTAGTAAATAAAGAATGGGTAAAAAGAAATGATAATTACAATAACGCATTAGGAGGCAATAGCGGTACAGTATATTTTCTATCGGCAGATAAGAAAAAAGATATGTATTTAAAGATTGCCAATAAAAACCGGGGCAAAAAAAGAAGTAAGTCATTTTGTGAAAATATTTCGGAAAAGAAACGGGGTGTAAAATTATCTAAAAGTCATATCGAAGCATTAAAAAAAAATAATGCAAGGTATTGGAAAGGGAAAAAGATGCACCCAAGTGTAGGCGAGGCTGTTTCATTAGCTAAAAAAGGAGTGCCAATTTCTGATGAACAAAAGAGAAAGTTATCAATAATAAAAATGGGGAAGCCATCTAATAATAGAAAACCTATAATTCAATATTCGGTAGATAGTGTGAAGATAAGAGAGTTCAATTCAGGGGAAGAAGCGGCAAAAATATTAGGATGTTTGAAAACATCCATAAATAATAATTTGCGTGGCATAAGTAAGTCATGTAAAAATTTTATATTTAAATATAAATAAAAGTTGGATACCAATACTTGTTATAAAATATTGCAGTTTGCGGCAAATAAGAACCAGAATGGAAATATAACTCCAGAGCAGTTCAATACGGTTTTGATGCCAGTGTCACAGCGAAATTATACAGACTATCTATTAGGTGAATATCAAAAATATCAAATAAAAAGACCGATTTCAGTAGTGGAGATAGGGGAGAATCAGCGCATAAGCACTTCTTTATCTCCACTTATTTATGGGGCTATATTGCCCGTATTCCCTTATGGGTTAGCAGTACCTCCAAATGATTTTGAGTATGCAAATGCTATGTGGGGGCTTTATGGGCATTACAATATAAGGTGGGTAAATCAAGATAGGCTTGATAGTTACATACATTCTGAAATAGACCCTGTTGTAACAAATCCAATATATCTTATTAATCACGAAGGGTTTCAATTCTACCCAGAAGATATAGGGATGGCAAAATTGAGTTATGTAAGAACGCCTCCAGCTATTGTGTGGGGATATGACGAAGATAGCAATGGGAGACCTGTTTACAACCCATTAAAAAGCCAACAACCAGTTTGGCACGACACGGATATTTACGAAATCTTAGTAAGGGCGTTAGGTTTAATTGGGATTAATCTACAAACAAATGTATTGGTGGGTTATGCTAACGATATAAAAAATAACGGGCAGTAATGACAAGAAGGGCATACATAGAACAAATAAGGCGTTTAATTTATAACGGCCAGCCATCCGATGATGCTACAATAACTATTGGACTTGTTAATGTTTGGTTGAATCAGGCCATAGGCGTTGCGGCCAAAGCAAACTACAAAGATAATCTTGTAATTGACGGGATGAAATATGTAAACAATTCATTCTACACAACATTCAAAGGGTTAGCAGTTGCAAATGACGACCAGTTTACTTACAAGATAACATTGCCTCAAATACCATTTGGCATAGGGCAAGACGAAGGCGTTTCAATGTTAGTTTTTAAAGATTATCAATCACAGCAATTATCGCAATCTGTTATTTGGTTGACGGCTAATCAGAAAACATTTTTTCAAGGTATGCGGCCTATACCGAATAAATTGCTGGCTATATCGGAAGGCAAGTTTGTTTACGTTTATACTACATTGTTGTTAAATTCGTACACAGCGAATGTTACAATGGCAAGCGGAGGGTTAGATACAGATTTGGGGAGCGAATTGAATGTTCCTGCGGATTACTACGATGTTATGACACAGTTTTTAGTTAAAAATTTAATTTTAGAATTAAATCAACCAAAAGACCTTCAAAATGATGGAGTAGACTTTAGGGTTACAACATAAAAATAAATTATGGATTACATAATAAAAACATTGTCAAATTTAACTAAAATTCACGACTCTGTATTATATAATGAGGAGTGGAGAGATATAGATGGATTTGAAGGTATGTATCAAATAAGTTCTTTTGGGAGAGTTAAGGGGCTAAAGAGGGTGGTACTACATAGCCATTCTAAGACTAAAACATACGAAGAAAAGATAATGGGCATAAGTGTGTGCAGTAACGATTATTTATTTATAAGGCTTAGCAAGGATAATATAACTTACAATAAATTAGTACACAGATTAGTTGGCGATGCTTTTATAGACAATCCTGATAAATTGCCAGAGATAAATCATTTGTTTGGTAACAAAAAAGATAACTTTTTTCTAAATTTAGAATGGACTACTGGTAGTAAAAATATGAAGCACGCATATAGGGTGCTTGGTCGCAAATCGCATCCGTCTATGCAGGGTAAGACGGGGAAGCTGCATCCTAATTCAAAAGGGGTATATTGCCCCACATTGGGCATCTCATTTGAATCGGGTCGGATAGCCGAAAGGATGCTGGGTATAAGTCAAGGAACTATATCAGATATATGCAATGGTAAACAGTTGCAACGTGATGGTTTAACTTTTAAATTTTTAATTTAATGCAAACAGTAGGAAGCCAAATTTTATTTAAGCCATTCCCTTCGGATGAAATAAGCGAATCGGGGTTAATTGTACCTGAAAATGCAAGGGCTATAAGTGATAAAGGTATTATTGTGCAAGTTGGCAAAGGTTCGCCAAAAAGACCAATGAAATTAAAAGAAGGGCAAACAGCATATCGGGTTCATAAATGGGGGGAAGCGGTATTTGTAAATAATGAACTTCATTTTATAATGGATGAAAAAGCAATAATTGCAGCAGAATAATGAGCAGTCAACATCAATCTTATATCACACTTGATAGTATTCTAAATGATTACCTAATGGAATCAGAACAGAGTATTAATAAGTATGTGAAATTGTTTCACGAAGGATTTAGGGGAATGGACGACCTCGGATTAGATTTTTTCTATACAATAAAATCTGTGCAGTTACCAGTAAACGCAAATTTTACAGTAACGCTACCTGCCGATTATTCTAATTGGACAAAAGTTGGAGTTCTAAATGGCAGGGGCGGTGTAATGCCTTTATGGAATAATGAGAATCTAACAAGTTATGCTGACCTATTGCCAAACAGAGTAGAGAAATTGCAAAATCCGCAATTGTTAACAGAGTGGAACGCAAATACATGGTGTAACTTTTGGAATGGGTCATGCTATTCAAATGTATATGGAGTGCCAAGCGGTGCGCCATTTGTAGGGAGTTTTAAAATAGATACCCCAAATGGTATCGTCATCCTTAATGAGAACTTCTATTGGGATAGTATTATAATTGAGTATGTGGCGTTGCCCGAACAAAGCCAAACGCAAGACTATTATATACCTATGCAGTTCCGGGAAGCAATGATAGCGTGGCTTTGGTGGAAAGATAAAAAGGCAGTAAACATAGCAAAGGGTCAAATAGGAATACACAGAAGTTTGAAAGATGACTTTTATAATGAAAGGCGAAAAGCCATTGCTAAATGGAGGCCAATAAGATATTCTGAAATTTACCAAACAAGCCAAGAGCAAAGTAGGTTGGCTATAAAATCGTAATACTATGGCGCTGCCATCCGCAAATTTACCTTATGGTTTTGTTTATGTGTACGGGAAGGGTACAGACGTTGGCGTTGTAGGCAACCAAGCAATAAATATAGCCTATAAATTCGCTACTATTTATGGAGTGGGGGTTAATATGAGTTCTGGCATAGTTGGCGAATCGGTTTGTTTTTTGGCAATACCAGAACCACCGGGGCTTTTGGGTGCAGGGTATCCTTACTTGATTTTAAAATATGATGCAATAATAGCAACAGAAGAATTTCTATGATTGAGGTAAAAAGGTTTAACATGAAACATTACGAAAATGAAAGCATTGATAATATAGAGGGTGAAGTATGGAAAGATGTAATTGGGTATGAAGGCATATATAAAATAAGCAATTTAGGTAGGGTAAAAACGCTCGAAAGAATATATTTTAGCGGGCTTAACCACAAACTTAGAAAAGTACAGAAAGAGAAAATTCTGAAATTATCATTGGTTTGTGGATACCCTTCTCTTACATTAAATAAAAATACTGAATTAAAGTTTAATTCAGTGCATAGGCTTGTGGCTATTCATTTTATTGATAATCCACATAATTTACCTTGTATTAACCACAAGAACGGGATTAGGGATGATTTAAGGATTGAGAATTTAGAATGGTGTACTTATACCGAAAATGCAAAACATTCATTTAGGGAGTTAGGTAGAACTCAAAAGAGCGGCATGACTGATGAATTAAGTAAGCCTTTTATCGGAATAAATGTATTGACTGGGGAAAAAAGAAATTTTGGAAGTCAAAGAGAAGCGGCCAGAGAATTAAAATCATACCAATGCAATATATTCAGAGCCTTGCATAAAGGGAATGTTCACAAAGGGTACAAATTTGAATTTGAAAAATAAATGGTAGAGATAACAAGATTTAATGGTAAAATGGACTTGGACACAAGTCCTTATGCTATTTTGAACGGAGATTATGTTTACGCAGAAAACATAACCCATGATGCAGTAGAATCTTCTAATGATGTTATTATATCAAATGTTGTAGCCAACAGGCTTGTTGATTTTGAATTGCCATCAGGAAGGAACAAGGTAATAGGTTCTTATGCTAATATAACAAGAGGCACTATAATATACATGGTTTGGAATGAAAATAACTTTGACCTGATATTGGAATTTGATGTACGCTCAAGTGTTATAACACCAATATTCAGGAATTTGACAGATAGTGGCGATGTTGATATTTTAGGTTTTGCTGAAAACGGTAAGATAACCGGCATAAATATTTATAACAGGCCGGAGGGGGATTTGCTTTTCTTTTTGGATAGTTTTAGCCGCCCAACGTACATGGATATAACTTTATTTAAGTTGGGTACATACACACCCGTAACAAGGGATATTATTGATGTAGCCACAAGGCAACCATTATCGCCTCCCGATACTGTTTATGGGAATGATACAACAAAGAGGGTTAACTACTTAATAAAGAGGTTTTTCAGGTTTAAATACAGGTGGGTTTTAGATAGTTTTTTTAAAAGCACTTGTAGCCCCATAAGCGAAGTGGATGTCCCGGTTTCTATATTGGATGAAGATTATGTAAATGACCCTACAAAGAATAATATCATAACGCTTTCATTGGATAGCGGGGACAAGGATGTAAAAGCAGTTGAAGTATTAGTTTCTTATGTAAACAATACAAATACATGGAGCGACTTCGCATTAGTTGATACCATAGATAAGGCTTCAATGAGTATTGATGATAATGTTAATTTTTCTTATGTTTTTGATAACAGCAGCACCTACCCACCAATAAGCATAAGGGAGAGTATATTGTTATATGACTTAGTGCCATTAAAAGCAAAAGCACAAGAGTTAGTAAATGGCAATGTATTAGCCTATGGGGGAATTACAGAAGGGTACAATAAAGATTTGATACCTAATGTTGTTAACGTAATTAATACATACGCAATATCCAACCCAAGTTCAGGCACTTTATCACAGGTTACTACGTTTAGAGGCTCTACATTTGTGCCTCCGGGGTATGAATATTATACACTTTTTGGAGGTGTGCCATCGCCCGGTACTGTAATAACCATGCAGGTAAGAAAGTCTTCCGATATGTCATTGGTTACTGCCGCCACTTATACAACTATTGCAGGGGATAACCAGACAACGGTAAGGAATAGTTTATGGGCAAGCGCAAACTTTTTAGGTATTTATATAGCTCCTTCTATAATATCATTATCAACTTTAGGGTACACTATTCTAAGTACGACTTATGAAAATGAGAGTATAGTTACCATAACAGCGCCGGACACATCATTGGCTTCAAATTCTGTCGCAACATGGAAATTCAGTTCAAAAAGGAATATGGGGCTTGCTTATTTTGATAATAAAGGAAGGACTAACGGGATACTGTACAATACAGAGATAACATTCCCTGCATGGGATGAAAATGTTGGTGGCGATATATTGATGCCTAATATAAACAGCAAGATTTACCATGTGCCGCCAGTATGGGCATACAGTTACCAATACTTATTTACAAAAGACACTACAAAATACCTTGAAATAGTAACCACTTCCACAAATAGCGATGAAGCTGATTTTATTTATTTTGAAGTAACAGGGTTGAAAATAAACGGGGAAAAATTACCTACAACCTCAACTGTAGTAAGTTATAGTTTTCAAGATGGAGACAGGGTAAGAGTAATAAGAATACCGGGAATAATAGGCGCTTACCCAGATACATACGATACTGCAATTTTAGGGTATTTGAATGACCCTGTAATAAACGGTATTACGCAAACGGGGAAAGATTTTATTAAAGTAAAAAAAGACACACAGTTTTCTAATGCCCATTTCGCTACCAGTTTTATTTCATTGCAGATTGAAATATACCGCCCGGAACAAACTATTTCAACAGATGTAAACAAGACTTATTACGAGTGTGGCATACAGTACCCAATATTAAACCCCGGCACAAGCACAAGGGTTCATGCAGGGCAAGTAACTAATCAATCAACAGACTATGTAACACCCGCCGAATTTGATATACGCAAAGGGGATTCATATTTCAGGCGAAGGAATTTTTATATTTCTTCAACAGGCATTTCAACTTTTTCAGTACAGGATAGGAATATAGTAGATTCCTATGTGAGTGCCGTTAGCAGCATTGACGGCAGGCCTAATTTAATTGATATAAATGCAAGGCAGGCATTTTACGGAGCAACCATACGCCACGGGCAAGCCTACCAGCCAAACACAAATATTAATGGGCTAAACAGGTTTTACCCAGAGGATTTTATAGATGTTGATTATAGCTATGGGGATATTGAAAGGCTTAGGACAAGGGATAGGTTTTTAAGGTGTTTCCAGCAATTAAAAATTGGCAGTTTACCACTATTTAGCAAAATAGGCAAAAGTCCCAATGGGGATGAAGTAGTGATAACTACAGACAGGCTTTTAAACCCAATACAGTATTACGTTGGTGATTGGGGTATTGGTACTGCACCGGAAAGTTTAGCATCCTTTAATTTTGCAGATTACTTTTGCGATAATATAAAAGGCGCTATTTTAAGGGTAAGCAACAACGGGGTTGAACCATTGTCTATTCTTTATAAAACTAACAGTTGGGCTAATAGCGAATTGCCATTAAGGAGAGGGGTATATAACATATACGGGTGCTTTGAACAAAGGCAAAACAATTATGTGATAGCGTTAGATGCAGTAGGTAGTTCGGAAGCACAAACTTTAACATGGGATGAAGAAGGCAACAGGTTTGATAGTTTTGTCTCCTACCATCCTGAAATGATGTGTTCATTAGGGGTAATGTTTGTTACATTTAAAGATGGGCAATTGTGGACACATGATGACGAGCCTTTTTATAATAATTTCTATGGAGTACAATACGATTCGAGCATAACTGGCGTATTTAATAAAAGTGTCCTTGAAAAGAAAACATTTCAGTCTATAACAGAAGTAAGCAGCCAAGTGTGGGCTTGCCCTGAAATAGAAACGACAATTAATAGTTATGGGGCAGTAAAACAACAAAGCGAATTGATAGAACAGGATTTTGTGGAGTTGGAAGGGGACTTCAATGCAAGTTTTTTGAGAGATAAGAACTCGATAGGCGGCCTTATTTCAGGCGATTCATTAAAAGGCAATTGGATAAAAATAAAATTTAAAGCAAAAAGTGGGCAACCACCATTAAATAATATCATAACTTTAAGCGTGGTTTCTGTCTATTCGATAGATTCGCCGCTTACAAAAAGAAACTAAATTATGCCAGCAGCAATTGTACCATTTATACCAGCTATCGCCAAAGGCGTTTTAGGGGGTATCCAATCATTATTTAGTGGAAGGGGTAAAGCAGAAAAAGACTTAGAAAATTATGCCAATAGTTACAAGGTTAGCCCCGGCATACTTGATTACTATAACAAGGCACTATCAAGGTATAGCGCCAACCCGTACACAAGCCAGTATTACCAGAACCAAAGCAACCAGATAAACCGTAACATGGCAAGTGGCATAAACGCTGCACAAGATAGAAGGGGAGGGTTGGCTGCTATAAGTTCATTGAACCAACAATCAAATGATGCTTATGCAAAAGCGGGGGTTAATGCAGAAGGTTTACAAGGGCAGGCTTTAGGGCAATTAGGACAGGCGGCAAATATGAAAAATCAAGCAGAACAAAAAGGCTTTGATATGAAGTATAACCTAAAAGCAATGAAAGCAGGTCAGGCAGCTAAAAGGCAAAACGATGGCATACAAAATATATACAGTGGGTTAAGCGATGCCACAAAATTGTTTGCATTAAATGGGGACAAGGCAGATACTACTGGCAATACAAAAGCAGGGCAATGGATATAATAGCGTTTAAAATTTACAAATACTAATGGCCATAATAAACCCATCGAACCTATATAGCGGAGGACAAGGGCTTCTAAAAGATAATGTAGTTGATTACATTACAAAATTAGAATTGCACAAACGGGCAAAGGACGAAGCGTTGGATAAATATTACCAAAACTTACCCGCTACCATAAACGAAAAAGGTGTCCGTGACCAAGATATACCGGGGCTGCATCAAAAAATAAATGAAACACAGCAGTATTGGATGGAGAACAGGGATAAGATAAAAAAAGGCAATACACCGGAAAGTTTCAATTATAACAGGATGTGGAGGGATGTAAAAGGTGGTGTAACGATGTCTCAAAACGCTGCCGGTACTTCATTAAAATTAGGGAGCGCAAGGTTAGACCCAAAGAAGGCGTATATGTTCAAGGGTGCAGATAAGGAAGATATGCTAATGGCAAATGAATTACCTGTTTGGGATGCCAACCACAAAAATATTGACTTAGCGCAATTTTCATCCGTACAGCCACTTGATACAAAAAAACACTTGCAGCCACTTGATAAAATAAAAGCCAATGATGTAGAGCCACGCTATGAAAAAATTGATGGCGACCCTTACAATAAAATGGAGATAAGGGAAAAAAAATATTCCCCAGATGATTTAAGTGCCGTTTATGTTTATTCACAAGAACAACTTAATAATAACGGCGGGTTTGAAAAGGCATTAGAAACGGCAGTGCAAAACCCTGAAACGGCAGCGCAATTAACTGATTTATTCAAAAGGCAATATGGGCGTGAACCAAAAAGTGAAAATGATTTAGCAGCAGCATATACTTTATCATTAAAAGGGGATGCTTCGCCAGTGTATAGAAAAGTGGAAGATTTTGGGGCGAAACAGAGTAGGAGAATGGAGGATAGATTGAAGGCTATGGGTAAACAGGATGAATATATAAGGGGAAGAATGAAGAAAGCAAACGACCTTAAAAAATTATACTACGATTACACCCAAACTAAAAGTAAGGAAGCTGATGAAGGTATAGTTACTAAGTATATTGACTTGCTGAAAAAAGATGCACCAGTAAGGGAGTATATGACTATAAATGGAGAGAAGTATGGCAAAGGCAGATTTGTTTCTCCTTCTGTAACTATTGCAGATAAATATACTGTAACGAGGGATACAGAAGATGGGCAAAACCTTGAAAAAGTAAAACCGGATGCCATATATTTAACCGAAGATGGTAAAATATCAATCCCTGTAAGGTTTAAAAGGGATAAAGATGGCAAAGTCCTTAAAACAACAACAGGCGCAACACAACTTGACACCAGAGGTTTTAACCCAATACCAACTCCAAATTTAAGGGTTGAAATAGCAAAGGATATTATCCAGAAAAAAAATCAGGGTAGCGAAGTGATAGATGAATTTACCGAAGATTTAGACCCTGAATTTAATGAGCATATAAAGGTTATAGAAACAGAAAGCACTTCATCCGGCAGTTCAGAAAAATCAACCAAGCCAAACAAGTGGGAGAAATATCGTAAACCATAATGAAGAAAAAAAAATACATAGTAAACGGGCAAGTGTATGAGATACCTGATGAAGAATCAGGCGCTTTTTTAAAGGATTTCCCTGATGCAAAAGTTCAATACGATATTGAAGGTAAGCAATACGAAATACCGCATCAGGAAACAGAAGCCTTTGAAACCGATATGGGTTTAAAAAAAAAGTCTGGTGGAAACGATGGCTCGAATATCTCGGAAACTGCTTTATCGAATGGGCAAGCTGATGGTGAAATACCTATCGTAAGTTTAGATGCAGAAATTTCTCCTGATGAAAGGATGCCAGATGGCACTAAGCATCCATTTGACTTAGCAGCCGATTATGTTTCCTTAAAAGATAAAACAAAAATAGAAGGTACTGGCGACAGTGAAATGGAAATAGCTGATGACGGTAAATGGATTAGACCAAAGGGTGATGATGGGAGGCACGAAAAAGCATTTTTTAAAGTAGGGGGCAGAAAGCAAGCGGAAGATTTAAAAGAGTTCCTAAAAATACAGCATGGTATTGACGACCCTGAAGATTTAAGTGCAGAAGTAAGCGGTTTAACTCCAAATGATTTTGGTAAAAAAGGGTTCGATAAAGAAACATTGATTAATGACCGTTCCGAAAACAATCAATACTACCATAGAAAAATAAGCAGGCTAAAATGGCAATCCCAATTTGAAAACATACTTGCAGAAGACCTTGTAAATGGTAACATTAATAAAGAGGGTTACGATGCCATATTAGGCTCAATACAATCAGCATTAAAAAATACGGAGGTAGGTGACTATCAACAAAAACGCCGCAATATAAATGCGATAGCCACTCAAATTAAAAATTTTGGCAGCAGCAAAACAGGCGAATTGCTCAAAAGTTATGCAACAGAGGCAAGCAAGGTATATGGCAACGCTTATAAAGATGGTATTGAAAAATCAGTAGCGGATGCACCTGAAAAATCATACATACAAGACGATAACGCTTTATTGGGGTTACAATATATACAAGACGTTTCACCTGAAAAAGCAAAGCAATACGAAAGCCTTAAAGCAGACCCAAAAACATTAAAGAACGACCCTGATGCCTTAAAGGCATATAATCATTTAATGCTAACGCTAAAGAGTACAGGCATTAACTTACAAAAAAATGCAGTACAGGAAGATTTAAATAACCTGATAAGGATTTCCAAATCAAACGATGGGCTTACGCCAGAGCAATTACAGCAAGCAGAAGTATTAGAAAAAAAGCAACAAGAGTTGAATGCTGCTGATGCTAAATTAGATATGGAGTACCCTGAAAAAATGGAAAACTCTTTGGATGATGCCACACAGGAAATAATGGGGCAGAAAACAGGGTGGGCTTCTTATGTGCCATTAAAAACAAAACACGCCATAAAAAATACAGTGCAAGGTGTTTGGGAAATGGTGTCAGAGCCATTTATGAGCGAAGAAAGCAACAGGCAAAGGGAATTGGCAATAATGGGTGAAAGCCAGCAGCAAGAAAAAGACACCCATAAGGTAGATAAAAACGTAGCCTTTCAGGATAGCAAAATGGTATTTGAACCAGACCTTAAAACTCAATTGGATGCCATAAAAGAGGATAAAACTTTAAGCTACGGCCAACAGGAAGACAAGATACACGAGTTATTAAAAAATAATAAAGGCAAGTGGGGAAGGGTTGAAATAGCAGGAGGGAAAATGAATGTAAGCCCTTCGTCTATTGCTTATGGGGTAACGGATTTGGGTACTACATTGTTGCCATTTATTGCAGTAGAAGCAGCAACGGGGGGTATTGGTGGGGCTGGTACAGCAGCAAGATTTTTAAGAACAGCCAACGCAGCATTTTTAACAGGCTTCCATGACCATTATGCTGCTTCGTTAAACAAGGGGTTAAGAGGAAGTGAGGCGTACTTTCATGCAATGGGGGAAACTGGTATAGACGCAGCCGTTATGGCTGGTGCAGGCACAGTAGAGGCAGTGAAGTCTTTTTACAAAGGCAAAAATATTTCAGCAGCCAAAATAATAGAAAAACTTTCCGATAAGCAAATACAGGCAGGCATAGACCGCGGGTTAAGCAAAGGCATGAAAGCCATAAAGCAAAACATAAAAGAAAGAGTGCAGGCTACACCCGGCATGTTAGCAAAAGGCACAAAGGGCGGTGTTGAATTTGAAACTGCAATGGCTGGTGGCGAGCAATTGAAAGGGGCAATGAATGATGAATATGTAAACCCTAAAGAGCAAGTAAAAAGAGCAGTATTAGGCGTAATTAATTTTAGTGCTTTAGCAGGTGTTTTGGGCCATGCAGGTTACAAGTCTCCCAATGATTTACAACGAAGCCACATAGTAGAGATAGGCAAACAACCAGAAAGTTTTAAAGCGGAACTGGATAAGATGCTAAAGGATGGCGAAGTAAACCGCCAGCAGTTTGAAGAAAAATCAGCCATAATTGAAAAAGCAGAAGCAGCCTATAAGGTACTGCCAAAATATAACGCCAAAGGAAAGCCGCTTACTGAAAATCAAAAAGGGCAGTATGTAATGGAAACTATTGCCAAACAGGAAGGCGATGCCAATAAAAGCAACTTGCCACCAAAGCAAGCCGCCGAAGCAGAACATAAATCAATGGTTGCAGATTACAAGCGTGAAATAATATTAGATGATACGAAAGACGAGCAATTAGAAAAAGACCTTAAATCAGTAGAGAAAAAACTTGAACCCAAAAAGGATGCAGAAGGTAACGCAATTGTACTACCCGATAGCGAAAGACAGCAGCATGAAGCATTAAGGGATGCTATAAAACAAGTTATTGAGGAAAGAAAGAATGAAATTCCCGACACCAAACTATCCCAACCAATAGAAGGCATTAACGAACAAGGTGTACCGAAAGAACCAGTTAAAGAGCCTTCTACTGTAAGTAGTGAAGTGAAAAGTAGTGGTGTAGGAGGAGATGGCAAAAGAACGGCTAAAGCAGTAAGTAAAAGAGTAGCAGTTGAACACGCAGGGCATGAGGGGGCTAAAAGGGTTACAGGTGCAAATGAAAACACATTGGAGTTGGATGGGTATGGTACGGTATCAACAAGCCAATTTATAAATACATTGGTTGAAAATGGGAGGTTGCCAAAAGAGGCTTTAAAAAACAGGCATATCCAATTAACGGATGAATATGCTACAAAATTATTGAATGAAAATTCTGATTTATTCCCCAAAGAAAATACAGAAACCAATAAGACGGGAACTAATCTACCTACTTTTGAAAGCGCAAAAAATGAGTACGATGCAGTAAAAGAAAAGTATGGCAAGCATTTAAAAAAAGATGGTGGACTTAGGGCAAACA
>ERZ869921.315-NODE-315-length-32782-cov-12.364378_pt1 | contig 32782 bp, 45 predicted proteins | sample MGYA00579310_ERZ869921 | MGnify/ENA primary metagenome ERZ869921 (study PRJEB32216, sample SAMN09231816) | wastewater metagenome | place: USA: Maryland | collected 2016-06-21 | study: EMG produced TPA metagenomics assembly of the PRJNA472060 data set (Reclaimed... | reverse complement strand
GTACAACTGGTATTTTCATATTTTTATAATTTAAGCTTGTAATGTTTTATAGATATACCTGTGGGGAAATATAATAGCGTTAGTTTAATTATCGTTATTAGTAATGGACTTGTTGAGCCAAAATGCTGACTCTTCAAGTTTTGTGATTGCTAATGACAGACCACGAGATGACTCTACTTTTTCTTTCATCTCGTTACATAGTGTTTCGTACTTATCTCTAAACTCTTGCATTAATGCTTTTTGTTCTTCAGTTGGTGATATAAATTGAAATGACATATATATATTTTTGCTATTTTACTCCCCCATAGATATACCTATCTTTTAATCATATTCTTTGAAGTGCTGACTGATTTTTACAATATAGAGATAGGTCGGGAAGACATACACTACACATCAATCAGCACATCGGAGAATACGATTCTCCGACCATACTAAAATGGAATATCCTCAGGATTTATATCTTCTTCATCAGAAGACTTGTTTTCAAAAGCTTTTCTACCTTCATCTAACTCTTTTCCAAGAGCTTCACGTCGGGCTTGTTCTTTCTCCCAAGTTCCATCCATTCTGTGTTTCTCCAAATTTTTAGCTTGGAAAATATCAATGATATCTTTTGCTGGCTTTTGTTTAGAAAGCACTTCAAGAACTTCATCATCAATCCTTGAAACTGGACCTGGAAGCACTGTGTACTTCACTTCTTTAGTTCCTGCATTGACCGCACTGATTTTTATATCAAACGGCATAGGGAATCCTTCAAAAGAATAGTCCTCATCAGATTCAAGCTTGGCAATCGTCTGAAAGATTCCGTAAGGTATCTTGTACAGCTTGACCTTGTTGTCTGCTCTGTCTAGGACATAAGCGAGATACTTGGCATTGCCGGTGTAACCACATTCATGATAACAGATACCCATTTTGAAATCTTCAAACATCACTTCAGGTTCAGATAGAATGCGAAGTTTGTTCACACCTTCTTTGACCTTGAACCAATTACTACTACCTCCACTGTGTTCACTTTGTTCTGCTTGGTTTAATTTGTCTTGTAGACTCATATAATTTTATTTCATTAAATCTAATAATTCACTTAAGACCTGATAACGACCTTCATATATTCCTAACGATTTTTCATCTGTCTTATTTTCATTTAACAATTCTCCATTTTTATTAAGGATTTTTCTTATGTATTTGTGCATTTGAATTTTAGCACTAAACCAACCACAGAAGAATACCCCACTGAGAATCCATAAAATTGAAATTATAAAAAAAATTTGCATAATGTTTTTTCTCAAATAGTGATAGAAAGCGGGAGATTTAGTATATTTTTTTTTAAAATTTTAAACTCAGAATCCTAAGCTTTTTAAAATATTTTTTACAACCTCTCCCTTTCTACCACCATTTAAAGAACTATTTAACCTCTTCTTTACTAATATTTTCTTCGACCTTTTTCTTTTCTTCTTCCTCTTCATGTAATTTTTTTGCCTTTTCGTGTCTTTCTATAATCATATCTTTCAAAGATTTACCACCGAGAACATTTCTTTCATCTTCAGATATTCCAGACATTTCAGCAATTGCATCACACCAACCGACAGTATACTCTATTCCAACTTGAGCATTAAGAGTTACACCCTTAAGCAAACTTTCAATACCTTTTTCGTGAATTTTATCTGAATACATTTTATATCCTCTATAATGACCAAAAAAGAAAAGTACAAGACCGTAAACAATAATTCCAAATATTTGCATTTTATTCTTCATCCTCTGTTATATCTTCTGCGACTTCAGAAGCTTTACTTTTAATTGTTTCAACTATCAGATTTTTATTAAAACCGTTTTTATCCATGTCTTCCAATGCCTGTAAATTCTTCGGTGTCATCTTTTCTCCTCTTGCTATTCTACCAACAACTCTGTTCCAACTACCTATCAAAGATTTATACATTTTGTCATAAGCATCAGGATTTTCTATTCCGTAGACTGTCTTTAAAAAAGGTGAGTATTCAACATTAAAGTTCTTTGTAAATTTCAAGGTGTCTTCATCAAAGAGAACGTGAGGTTCAGGAGCAGGAGGTTTGTCATCATTATAATAGGTTGTAATACCCTCTATTTTGGCTCTATAACGCTCTAGGAGAGCTTTATCTTCAGGATTCACAGAAATCTCTATCATACGCATATCATCACGACAAATGTAGATTAACTTAGCTTTCTTTTGAAGATTAAAGGCATAATGAAAAGCTTGTAAGTCGTGACCAGATACTGCTTTTCCTGTCTTTTCTATTTTGTTAAAACCTATAACTGCTACTGATTTGATTTCAAGGATAACTTCTTCAAGACCTTCAGGATAATTCTTCTCAAAATAATTGATAATATTGTTAGCTCTTTTTGCTAAGAAATCAGGTAACATCAGGTCATTCATTGAAGCTCTAGCTTTCTCATAATCAGGCTTACCACCTGCTAAGAAATCTAACTTGCCACTGACTTGGAGCAAATCTTCCATTTCAGAATATACTCTGTCTTGTGAACTCTGATATATTCCTGCTCGCATTAAGATAACTTTTACTATCCACTCAAAGAAGTTTCCAACCTCAAACTTTCTGTATGACCTGTCATTTGGTGGATTACTTGGTTTTTCACCTTTCAATTTAAGGTAGATATCAATATCAGAACGTCCTAATTCAGAAGCATATAACCTATCTCTTGGAGCTATCTCTCTTTCTTCATTATCGAGAGACTCATTCCATATTTGTGCTAGTGTCCATTCTTTCATATTATTTTATTCCTAAAAGTTCTTTAACTTCTTTAATGGATTTTTCAAGAGCTTCTGAAACGACCTTTACATCACAACCTTCTAACAGTAACGGAGCAGAAAATCCTGCATAAAACATTTGGAGTTCATTGATATTTGTACTACCTCCACCTTTCTTCTTTCCTATATTATTAAGTAGTAACTGTGCAAGATGTGCTGTCATATCATTTGCTAATTCTTCTGCTGTTTTGTTTTTTAAATCTTTCATATATTTTATTTAACTAATTTATAATATAACTTCTCATTCTCTTCTATAACTTCTATTTTCATAGAATCTAAACCATAGATATCAGGTTCTTCATTGAACATTTCAAAAGAATTTACTCGACATAGTAATCTCTTAGGAAATTCTTTAATGAGGTATTTTTCAATTTTTTGATAAAGTTTTTCCATAAAATTAACAGCTACATACAAAGTTTTCTTTACCACAGATTTTACATATAGAAACTTCTTCTAAATGTTCATGAAACATCGTATCCATTTCAACGTTCCAATTATGGTTTTCAAATTCTCCGACAGCAAACTCGAAAGTCCTTTGATAATCTCGACCGTTTATAGTTACATTCAAAACAATTTTATTTTCCATTTTTTTTCTTTTATTATTTTCCCGACCTAATAATATTTTAATTATGAATCAAATTTAAAAAAATTGCAAAAAAAATTGTGGAAAACTTTTTCTGTCCTTTAAACACAGTATCTAAATAGTAATATCTCTTGCATAAAAAAACGTTCTGTGATACTATTTATGTGTAGTTTTAACACTAACTTAAGCGTTTGAAATTATCGTAAACAAAGTTTCTATAAATAGCTATTATAACTAAAAATCCTCATTCTAGTCCGAGTGGGGATTTTTCATTTTTCAAACAGGTACAGACCGACTTTTCCTCTGAATCAATTCGAGGTTCTAAAAAGTTTGAGACTAATAAAATTGGATTCACTCCGAGGCTAATCAGATGGCTAGGCAAGAGTCGGCAACTTGTTTTCCTAGCTTTCGCATTAGACCCTGAATGAAACTTAAGTTAGAGGATTTGATTTTACTTGCAGTGACCCTATACAAGGTTCTTATTAGAATATTTGAAACGCAAAAGTCGCCTCTCCGTTAAGAAAGGCGACCTAGGCTGATGTCCAAACCAGCAACTATATTATTACATGTTGAATATAAAAATGCAATTGCTGTTTCTGGTGTGGACATGCATATATTATAAATCAAAAAAAATAAAAAAACAAAATTTTTTCTGCCTTTATTTTATAACGTCCAAAAAAGTTTTCCACAATATTTTTTGCTTTTTATAAAACATTAAACCATAATTAAAGTATGAATGAATTGGAAAACTTAAATTATTGTAACGAAGCTTTAAAGCTTGAAACTCAACTGAGAAAAGGCTTTCTTGTTTTAGCAGGGTATCTTTACAATATTAGAGAAAATCGTTTGTATGAACCACAATGGAGTTCTTTTACTGAATTCTGTTGGGAGTTCAAAGAGGTTAGTCCATCTACTATCTCAAAGATGATTACTGTGTATGAGAAGTTCGTAAAGCAATTTAAGTTTCCTCAAGGAAAGTTGGAGGAAATCGGATGGACGGCACTATATACTATATCCAACCTTTCCGATACAAAAGAGAATGCTACTTACTGGATGCAACTTGCTAAAGAACAGAATCAAGGAGATTTGCGTAAAACAGTCAAAGAAGAAATGACAGGAGAAAGTATGATGAATTGCAAGCATAAGAACACATTTACTATTAAGGTTTGCAAAGATTGCGGACAGAAAGAAAGAATATATGGGTAGACTACCAAAAATTAGAATGGAACAGTATGTAGATGAAGAGGCTTATTTAGCAGACCTCGAAAGAATAAAAATTGCTCGTGAAAATAGATTTAAGGGTATTTTTGATATTACTACAAAATCAGAAGAGAAGAAGTTTTATGAGAAGAAAGTTCAATATATGGATATGGCTGATATGAAGTTGGCAGGTCATACATTAGAAGAAATCGGATTAAAGTATAAAATATCAAGAGAATATGTTCGACAGATTTTAATTAGGTATTTTGGAGATATTAAGTTTGAAAGACAAAAACGTAGAAAAAAACCAGCTATTGAAATTCAATGTACAGTTTGTAAAAAAATAATCATGGTAAGACCGTGGAAAAATAATAATAACAGGAAATATTGCGGTATAGATTGCCGTTCAAATAGTCATAGTATATTATTTAATGTAAAGAAAATTAAAGACATGTCTCCTGAAGAATTTAAAATTTTTAATAGAGAAAGATGTAAAGCTTATTATCATCGAAAATTAAAAGGTAATCCTAAATTTATAAAATTAGTAGCTGAAAGAAATAAAAAATATAACTTAAAAAGAAAAAATGCAACTAAATAACCCATTTAAAACAGAAGATAGACTTACTTACCTTTATGAATACGGTTGTCATAACTGTGGCAGAAGTAATGCTGGATTAGAACTCCATCACATTCTTGGTCGTATTTCTTCCAGTATTTTCAACGCTATTCTGCTTTGTAGAGATTGTCACGATAAAGTTAAACAATCAGATACAGAGAATAAGAAGTTCTTTAAAATCAATTTCAATTTCCTGTTAAAGAATTATTACAAACCTAGAGAGAGTGATTGGGATTTTCTTCGAGAGAATGCCAAGAAACTCGGATTGAGTGAATTATAAATATGTCACATGAACTTGGAAATTATATAGATGATAAACCTGAAACAGAATTATGTGTTTTAGCTTTTGCTCTTGATTGTATTGAGAATTTTAAACTAAATGTTCAAGAAGTTTTTGAGCTTTGTGAGAGTGAGATAACCCTTAAGCAATACAACATTATAAAAAAGGCAGGTACAAAGGCTTTTCTTAGATTTCCTGAAAATTGGGAGTTGCATGAAGTACGAAAACTATGTTATGATTTATATGATATACACAAACCGAAATTAGGAGATTTTATTTTAAATTATGCAATTGTCTATAACAATAGAAGGAAGAATCCCAAGCAAGAAGAATTCGACTTGGACTTTGATAGTGAAGGGTCGGCTCGTACGCCTACCAAGTTCGAAATACAAACAATGGCACAAAGACGCAAGTCTGCAACTAATCGGAAAGGAAAAAATAAAAGCAAATAGATTAACTCTAAATTTCTGGTTTCCTGATAAAAGAAAGACAGACCTAACAAATAAAGCAGAATCAGTTATGGATTGTTTGGTAGATAATGGAATTCTAGAAGATGACAATTGCGATATTATTAGTAGCTTAACATTAAATTATATGGGGGTAGATAAAATCCATCCTCGTGTAGAAATAGAATATGTCTAAAGAAAATAAAGAATTAGCGTGGACAACAGAAAAAAGAAAGGTTGATGACTTGCTTCCTTACGAACATAATCCTCGTAAGATGAATGAAGAGCAAGTAGACCAACTTAAAAGGTCACTTACTAAATTTAATCTTGCATCTATCCCTGTAATCAATAAGGACAATATCCTCATTTCAGGTCATCAAAGAATGAAAGTGATGAAATTGTTAGGTAGAGGAGAAGAGATGATTGATGTACGTGTTCCTAGCCGTCAGCTTGATGAAGATGAAATGAAAGAGTTAAATATCCGTGAAAACAAGAACTTAGGAGAATTCGACTTCGATATTCTTGCTAACTCTTTTGACTTAGATATGCTTTTAGAGTCTGGTTTCAAAGAATTTGAACTTGGACTCGGAGATAATGGTTTGAAAGATGTTGATATAGATGACCTTTCAAAAACAATGGATTCATATCTTGATGGAAACATTAAACAGATAGTCATTTACTTTACTAATGAAGAATACAATACAGTTATCCCTAGAATGGAAGCTATTTTAAAAGAAGAAGGTCTTACTAATCACACAGAAGCATTTTTGTTAATGTTAAAAAACTATGAAGACACTAAATCTAAAAAGAATTAACCTAGATTACAATCAGTTTATTAAACGTTCTGCACAAGAAGCAGATTGTGATATTTTTGTTAAAGAACCTTGCATATTAAAAGATGCTGATAGTGGAGAAATAAAAGTTATTTATGACGAGTTAAAACTTAATAGTAAAGATGTCGTTGGAGCGTTAAAAAGGATTAAATACAATACAGGGAAAAGAACTCGTGGTTTAGTTTCTAATTCTCGTGTGTTTGGTTTCCGTCCTCGTAATCCTATCAGAGCTAACTACTGTTCATCTACTTCTCTTGCAGTAGAATTTCCAACTGAACATTCTATCGTTTGCGAGTTGGCTATTAAACTAGAGAAATACTATCAAAAATATCATCCTGAAGGTTACGCTTTTCATTCAGAATTAACCAAAGATAAAGTAAGAGAGGAGTGGAGACTTGGTAAAGCTAGTATTTTTACTTCAGGGATTATAAACAAAAATAATCCACTTAAGTATCATTTTGATTCAGGCAATTTTACAAGTGTGTACTCTGTTATGATTGTGTTTAAAGGTAACGGAGTTGGAGGAGGACATTTAACTATTCCAGAATACGGAGTAAAAATTGAATTAAAAGATAATTCTATTTTAATGTTTGATGGTCAAAGTCTTATGCATGGCGTTACACCAATTAAATATCAGAATGCAGATTCTTATCGTTTTTCAGTTGTTTATTATTCTCTCAAACAAATGTGGAAATGTTTACCATTAAATGAAGAACTTGCTTTTGTTCGTAACTCAAAAACAGCCAGAGAAAAAATGAGACACAACATGCCACAAGAACATTACGACATGCTCAAAGGAAGAAAAGGAAAACAATAATGAAAATTTTAATTGCAGTGCCATCAAAAAATAGAATGGAGACTTTAGAAAAGTTCACATATCAATGGTTGAAACTTCTGTCATTCGATTGGAAGATTTTTGTTGAACCACAAGATTTTGAAAAATATGCAAACGTTGCTACAAATTTAATTTCAATAGAAAAAGATAATCAAGGTTTTTCTTATGTAAAAAGTTTTATTAAAAATTATGCAGAAAAAAATGGGTACGATTTAGTTTTCAAAGTTGATGATGACATAAAATGTTTCACTGATTTCAGAAAAAATACAACACCTGAAAAAACTGCAGAACTTCTCACAGAATTTATAAATGAAAAAGTTATGAAAGGATTTGAGAATCCATTACTCGGAGCAATTTCGTTTCCATATTCTTTTGAAATGTTTGAGAAAAAAGAATGGACAAAATCAAAAAGGATTCAGACTTGTTACATCTGTCGGACAGAATATGTACAACAACCAATACTAGGCATTTCTGTTTTTGAAGATTTTGCTGTTGGAATAAAAATATTAACTGATGGAAAAATAATTTTAAAATATGGTCTACTCGGACAGAATATGGGAGTAAAAGTTGGAGGAGGAACAGGAGGACATCAAGACTTTGATAGAAATGAACAAGCATTAAAAGAAGTTGATTTATTAAGAAAAATATATCCTCCTTTAAAATTTAAAAAAGTCTCAAAAGCATGGTCTGTTGAACCTGATTTACGTTCTGTGAAATTGTAGTTTCAACCTATCTTTATAAGCTCCAAAAAAGTTTTCCACAATATTTTTTGCTTTTTGTTGATACTTACCGCATAATTAAAGTATAAAGGTCGGGAGACAAAAATAAACTTAAAGAAATGAGATATATAAAAATAAGAAAAGGGTGGTTCAAGTCAGCAGGAGTTCAATACAAGTGGATGGATAAATATGACATTCTCGGAGTTGGAATCAACATGCTAGATTTGAAAAATCACAAAGCTCTTTTAGTAGAAGTAGAAGGAGAGCAATATTATTTAGAAACTCCTATTGCTTTAAAATTTATTGAACGTTTCAAAAGTATTTATCCAATCGAAAAGTTACAGATTGGAATTATTAGTAAAAGTGTTCTCAGAAAATTAACATCATCGGACGGACAATTATCTGAAGTCAAGGAAGTTCAAGAAGAAATTCCAGTCGCTCAGACAAATACCTTGTTTGATGAAAAAAAATAGCTATGTCAGATTTCGTGGCAGTCGAAGATAAAATTCTTGCTCTCGTTGAAGGAGAGGAACTCGTGGGAATTGTTTACCACGACATGAAGAAAAGAACACAAACAATATACTCAGTGTCGGAAATGAGTATGGAAGAAATTAAAAATTTATTTAACAAAAAAATCACATGTACACAACAGTAAGGTCAAAATTGGAAGTAGGTATAGTTGCATTTCTATTTTTCTTTGGAACTGGTTTAGCAATAATTCTTTCTTAATTTTATGACAAAAGATGAACTCAAAGTAATAGTAGAGGAAGAAATGAAAACTGCTGAAGATTTAATGTCTAGTGCTGGAGAATTTAAAACAATGTTCATGCACAACTTCACAAGTATTGAAGGAGAAAATTTAAAATCAGGAGTGTGTTTTGGGGATAGTGGTTCTATGGAAAAAAGGTTTGAAATAGTTGAAGCAGTCGGATGTATTATGGGAGTTCTTGAAAGTAATGAAATGATAAAAAGTTGTGACTTGATTTGTTTAATAAGTGAAGCTTGGGTTTCACAATATGACAAAGATGTTGATTTAAAAAACGTTCCAAGTCCAAGAAATGACCCAAAGAAAAAAGAAGTTTTGATTGCAGCAGCTCAGACATTTGATAAGATTGGTTATCTAAAAATGAAACAGATTTCAAGTATGGAAGTTAAAGGTAAGAGATTCTTTACTTTAACTGAAATGCCTGAATACAAAGAAGCTAGTGAGTTTAGTTCACAGGATTCAAAACTTTTTGACAGTTTTTGGTCAGGTTATAAAAGAGGTAGGGAAAACAAAGACCCTATTGCAAAACTTCCAGACTTTATAAAAAATGCTGGTTTAAAAGAAGTTATGGGCAATATGATTTCAAAAGCTGTTCAAGAGATTAGCAAAACTACTCGTGCAGTAGTTATTAATTAATAAATAAAATAATAAAAAATATATGGAAAAAGATTCAAAAAAATGGTTTAAGATTTCTAAGAGAGTATCATTACCAATGAACAAAGAGCATGTTGATAAGGATTTCATTCCTAAAGAGATTGCCTTTGAAGATAACAAGAAAATAGTTGAACAGGTTGCTGTTGCTATTTCTTACAATATGCCTGTTCTTCTTATTGGAGAAACTGGTACAGGTAAGACTTCTCTCGTTCGTCATTTAGCTTTTAGTACAGATAATGCTTTCGTTCGTGTGAACCACAACGGAGGAACTTCTATTGAAGATTTGGTTGGACGATGGATTATCAATAGCAAAGGAGAAACAGAATGGGTTGATGGTATCCTTATCATTGCTATGAAACTCGGTTACTGGTTTTTGGCTGATGAAATTAACGCTGCAGGAGCAGAAATTAATTTCGTCTACCACTCATTACTTGATGATGATGGACGTGTTATCCTTGCAGAAAAAGGAAATGAAGTAGTTATCCCTCATAAAAACTTTAGATTCTTTGGTGCTATGAACCCACCTACTGAATACGCAGGTACAAAAGAACTCAATAAAGCTCTTATGTCTCGTTTCATGGTGGCTAAGATTGATTTCCCAGCTCCTAAAGTGGAACAAAAAGTTCTTATGTCTCGTGCTGGAGTTGATGCTGATACAGCAGAAAGAATGGTTCGTTTTGCAGGAGAAGTCCGTACTCTTCATGCTAAAGAAGATGTCCGTTTTGTTCTTTCAACTCGTGATTTGCTTATGTGGGCTAGTATGTTTAATGTGTACAAGAAATTCTCAACTTCTGCTGAAATGACTGTATTGAATAAAATCGGTTCTGATGATTACGATGCTTTGAAAGATATGATGATTCTTCACTTTAAATCATTAGATGATAAAAGAGCTGGAACAACAACAGCAGACCAAGATGAAGAAGTTGCAGAAGTAGAAGAAGCAGTATTTTAATCACTTAACCCTAAAAACATTATGAGTAAAAAAAAGAAATGGTGGAACACTGGTTGGGGTGGTAAAAATACTGAAATTGATGAATCTCAATTCAGTAATACTATCAAACAACATCAAAGAAAATTTGATGAAGATGGTATCGAGTATCTTAATGAAGATGACTACGGCTACTCCAGCTATAACTGGGATTTGGATAAAAAACTTCTCGACAAAACTTCAAGTGATGATAGAACAAAAGAAGGTAAACAAAAGAAGTACGAACTCGTTAAATCAGACTACTATGATTCATATAAAAGTTACGAGAAGACTGGAGTTTGGAGAGGGTATGAGAAAGTGCCACAGTTGAGTTATAAGTATGTGCAACAGATGGCAAATGCTCTAGCAGCTCAACATAAGATTAACGTGGTGGTTGGTAATAACTGGAATGTAGATTTGCTTAAAAAGACTTTGACTTATAATCCTGCTTCTCTTATTTACGGAACAAAATCAGAACTTCTTGCAACATTGATGCATGAAATTGGAAAACTTCGATATGTTACTCACTCTTCATTATTAAAGAATAAATATCTAGCAATGTATGGTTTGCCAGCATTAGAAGTATTGAGTATCTATGAAGACGTCCGTACTGACTTCTTAATGTTGAAAGCTTACGAAAGTGCTAGTGAAATTTATGAATCTGTTATTCCGACTATCGAAAGTTTAGTTAAGATATACATGGAGAAAGGCAGAACATTCAGAGAATTGATTGGTTTAGTTGCTAGAGACTTATATAAAAATGTTCAATATAAACATAGAACAGACCCTGCTTCAAAATTCAAAGGTCTTCCAGACCCAGCAAATCCTGCTTATCAAGCAGAACTCTTGACAAACTTTGGTACTAGTGATGATGACAAAGTAAGACAAGGGTTAACTGCCTTAGAAGAAGAATTACAGAATAAAGGTTCTATCTATGAATATTGTGGAGAAATTCTTTCATTAATGTATGACCTTGATGAACAACATCACAAGAAGTTTGAAAACATTGAAGAGAAAGTGAAATTGACAGCAGATACTATTGAACCCTCAAAGAAAAAGAATGGTTCACAAGAACTCGTAGATTATCTTGATACTACTACATATCCTATTGTTGAAGACTTACTTCGAGATTTCAAAGATAAAAATGAAGCTCTTAAAAATGCTTTTCCACAGATGAATCAATCTTCTATGACTAACATTATGCAACATGTAAAAATAAACATGGAACATAGGGGTAGCAAGATAGATGAATATGGAAATGTAATTGAAGAAGGTGCTGGGGTTAATACAAATAAACAAGGTAATACAAATGTCCGTAATTCTGGTCCTACTGACAGTACTGTACCTCCTGAATGGTCTAATGGGGACTATAAGACTCTTAAAGACAGTGTTTCTATGGAAATCAAACAACTTGTCAATCGGTTAACATTCCTACGCAGAGATGAGCTTACAGTGCGTTATGAGGCAAATCAGAAGAGAGGAAAGCTCAACATGAAGAGTCTCTATAAATCTGCTATTGGAGGTCGTAGATTATTTAAGAGAAAACTTATGAATACCGATACTATCCAATCATTTGCTTTCTCTATTTTACTTGATGTATCAGGTTCTATGGTAGGAGACAGAATTGTTCATTGTACTCGTGGTTTGATTATGCTTGCAGAAGTGTTCAAAAAAATGAATATTCCTTTCGAACTTACAACATTCAGTGATGGTTCAGAAACGATTAAAGGATTTGAACAAGATATGGATAAAACTATTGAAAAGAAATTAGGAGGTCTACCTCACAATTTCAATGGAGGTGGTACAAACTTGAATAGAGGACTTGATATGCTTAAAATCCATTCTCGTTCTGAAAGAAACAAAGTTGTAATTGTGCTTACTGATGGAGGTATTGGAGGTGCAGAATATTACGATACTAAATATTTCATTCCGTGGGAGAAAAAGGGAATCAAATCTCTTGGTTTCGGAGTAGAATGTGAAGAAGAGATGAAGAGATTGTGTCAGGGTAAAAGTAAATTACTGAATAATGCATCTCAAATGCCAGTCGAATTCAGTAATCTATTAAAAGCAGTAATCAAAAGGTAATATGGCAACAAAAAAATGGTGGGAAGTTCCTTATTCTGGAAATAAAAAAACAGAATTAGATAAAATAGCTAATGAAATTGTTAGTTTAGGGAAGCTTGAACAAGAAGATGATGAAAAATTGATTAGAGAACAAAAAGAATTAATTCAAAAAATGGGATTCTATTCTTCAAGTGCAGTCAATCCATTCTATATTGATGATTTGCAAGAAAAATTAGAATCTGAACCTAAAGAAGCAATTATATTCTTTGGTTTCAATGGTTTGCTAGGTGGAAAATATTCAAGAATTAGATTAAATCCAGAAGAAATAGAAGGCAGAATGTCTTTTCTGAGTTTGAAACAAAAAGAGAAAGTGCCTTGGAGTTATCATAGTTTGGATGGCTTCAGAAGTGTTCTAGGACAGCTTACAGATGGTCCAACTTCCTTGCAAGAAATTCCTTTTGATGATGCTTTAAACATTATTAGAATTGGTACACAAGAGGTAAAGATAGATGACTATGAAGATGCGGAAGAAGATGAATTCACAGATGACTGTCTTGAAACTTGTTTACCTGGATTACATAAATGTGGAAAAAAATAAAATGAATAAACATATAACATTAGTAATAGATGAAAAAACAGCAGATTTCTTACTTGCAATATTAAACTCAATAGATGATAAGGAAGTTGTAAGAATTATGGAAAATCTTGATACTGCAAAAGAAGGAATGAATTTTATTAAGGAAATGTCAGAAGGAATCCATGCAAATGGTTGGTGCAAGGATGAAAATTGCTTAGATAAACAAAATGGAAAATAAAAAACACATTGAAATAGAGAAAATGCTGTTCGGAGATTATCGAGTGCAAGTTTGGGATGAAAATCTAAACTCCTGCCTTGATAGGGAATACTTCTGTCGTGGATATATCAGTGCTTGTATGACTGCTTTGGAAATTAAAGAGTCTTTATTCAAAGGATTAAAGATATTTTACCGAGATGGGTCGAAATTAGTAGAGTATAAATATAAATTCAAAGATGCAAAAGAAATCGTACCAGACGGGAATGTTCACGTTGGACAAACAGGGGAAGCCAAAACGTTGTAATAATACTTTAAAATGGGGACGTTGGATGCAAGAGATTGGTAAAGGAAGAATAGTAGAGCAGACTAATATTGGTAAAGTTATGGTTTCGACAGTGTTTCTTGGTTTAGACCATTCCTTTGGTTCTAAAATACCAGTTTTATGGGAAACAATGATATTTGGTAGTAAAAGAAAAGCTCTTGCTGGTTATCAAGAAAGATATACAAGTTTGTCAGGTGCTAAAAAAGGTCACAAGTTAGCTATTAAGTTTGTAGAGAGTTTTAAAAGAAAAGTTAAATAGCTCACAACTTACTGTGGAATAAAAATGTTTAGTTATATGCAAAATGGGGTGTTAAATACAACAAAGATTATAAGACATGTAGTTATTCTTATATTGTTTATTGTTGGCTTTTCTATCAGTGCTAGTGCTATCGGTACAGTGCCATCAGGTTCGGTTGGAGTTAAAACAAGATTCGGTGCAGTTAGACAAAATTATGTGAATCCAGGTGTTTATATTAAAGCTCCTTTCATTGAGGATGTAAAAATTATAGACATTAAGAATCAAAAAGAGGAAGCAAGAGCTTCAGCTGCTTCAAAAGATTTGCAAACTGTAAATTCTCAAATAGCAGTTAACTATACTCTTAGAGAAGACCAAGTTGTAAAATTATATGCTACTGTTGGCTTAGATTATAAGGTTAGAATCATAGACCCTATAATTCAAGAAGCTGTGAAATCAGTTACAGCAAAGTTTACAGCAGAAGAACTTATTACAAAACGTGAGGAAGTTAGTGAAGAAATCAAACATCATTTGGTTGAAAAACTTTCCCCTCAAGGAATTGAAGTTCAGAACTTTAGTATTATAGACTTCGACTTCTCAAAATCATTCAATGATGCTATTGAAGCAAAGGTTACAGCAGAACAAGATGCTCTAGCTGCTAAGAATAAGAACGAGCAAATCAAGTATGAAGCTCAGCAAGCTATTGAAAAAGCTAAAGGTAATGCTGAATCAATCAGAATAGAATCACAGGCTCTCCAATCAAACCCAGCTATCTTAAAGCTTCGTGAGATTGAGAATCAAAGTAAGGCTATTGAGAAGTGGAGTGGTATTTTGCCAAATGTTACAGGTGGAGCTGTTCCATTTATAAACGTGCAGTAGTATAATTAGAGTATCGAGGGTTTCGAAAGGTTTCCTCAAGGAAACAAACCACAAAAGCATACAGAGAGGTGCAAGTCCTCTCGTGGTTTATGGCAAGAAAGTATAAGTCGTTACAGAATAAAATAGATAAGGAAGTGGGTCATGGTCATGCTCACAGAGAACATCGTTCCAAGAAAGGTCGGAGTTATAAGCCTGATAAATGGAAAATACTACTCATAAAAAGAAAGCTTGAAAAAGAGGAGCTTGGGAAAAGACTAGGAAAGATTGTTTAATTATTAATTAGTATGTATAATATATAAATATGAAAAAGACATTTAAAGATTTATTAGAAGCAGATTTAGTTGTCGGAGCTTTATATGAAAAGAATCCAACACTTAAAGATACAAAGTTTGGTTATGCTTGGACTAGATTTTACACAAAGAATATAGAACCAACTCGGAAAGAAATGAATGAAGAATTAATGGATGCTCGTGTTGAATATGCTTTAACAGATACAAAGACTCTAGCTTTGGTGCTAGATGAAAAATCAAGGACTGGCTATGCACATTCTAAGGATGATTTTAAGAAACTCCTCACTCAAGAAAGAAAGATATTTGACAGTTATACAAAGAAAGAAATTGAAGTTGAACCACATATCTCTAGTGAAATACCAAAAGATATCACTGAAATTGAATTAGAATCATTGAAAGGACTTGTGTTATAATGTATTTATTATTAGTTAAACGAATAAACTATTATGTCTGAAGAAGAAACAAAAGTAGAAGGAGAAGATATGGCTGTTGAAGAAACAGCAGATGTCGCTCCTGAATCCACTGAAGAAGTAACTCCTGAAGTTGCTCCAACAGAGGAAGCCGTAGCTTAGTTGCTATATCTCTCATTCGTGCCTTTCATGAATAGGCAGGAGTGAGGATTATGGCAAATAAAATATACATAGTTAAGAAATACATACTAGCAAAGAATGCTGAAGATGCTCTAAAGATTAAACCTGATGATGTCTATGCTGAAGAAACTTGTCATAGAGAACATTTGAATGAATTAACAAAAAGCAACTTAGGCTTTAAAAAGAAATAATCTATATGGAAATTCCAAACGAAAAATTATGTGGTAAATGTAACAAACCCAAGTCAGGAGAGGGTGACCTTTGTAAGTGTGGCAGACCTAATCTTTACGACCTAATAGAGACTCCAATAAAGGCTAGAGAATACATAAAAGATGCTGAAGATAAGTTCACAAACTTGCAGAAAGATGAGAAGAAAGCTGCCGTCCTAAAACTTGTAGTCAATCTCCCTAGTATAGAAGGATTAGCCTTATATTTAAAGGTTTCAAGAGAAACAATATATAAATGGGCTGAAGACCACGAAGAGTTTTCTGACATCTTAGATGAATTGAGGGCAAAACAAGCAAATGTCCTATTAAACAAAGGCTTATCTGGAGACTACAATCCGACCATAGCAAAGCTTATACTCTCAAAGCATGGCTATAAAGAATCAACTGAACAAGACATTACACAAAAGACTTACATAATAACTGAAGAATAAATAATGCTAAAAAGTAATGCAACAGATGAAGATATTGAATATACAAAACTACATGAACCTGAATATGTTGATGATAAAAGGGCATTTTGGAAAGTCTCAGAAGATAAAGTGATTGGTTGTTATAAGCTTGGTCATGGTATGGTTTATGATGTTTTTAATCCTAAAAAATAATGCTTCAAGTAAAAATAAACATTTGGAGTCCACATCCAACACAGAAACAAGTCAGAGATAGCACAGCTCGCTATAAGGTTATTGTTGCTGGTAGACGTTGGGGTAAGACTGTTATGTCTGTCGTTACCTTAGTCCGTTCTGGGCTTTTAAAGGCAGGTGGAAACTACTTCTACATTGCTCCAACATACAGACAAGGAAAGATGATAGCTTGGAAACTTCTAGCTGAGAAAGTCAGACTGTTACCTCCTGAATTAGTCTCCAAAATCAATGAAAGTGAACTCTCTATAACATTTGCCAATGGTTCATCTATAAGCATTAAAGGTGCTGATAACCCTGACTCTCTTCGTGGAATAGGACTTGATGGTGTTGTACTTGATGAGTTCGCAGACATGAAAGCTATCGTATGGGAAGAAATCATTCGTCCTGCTCTTGTAGATAAACAAGGTTGGGCTATGTTCATCGGAACACCAAAGGGCTTTAACGTCTTCTACGAGCTCTATAACAAGGCTTTAAACAAAGAAGGATGGGAAGCTTGGAAGTTTACTACCTATGACAATCCAACTATCCCTACGGAAGAAATAGAGCTTGCAAAGAAGGAAGTGTCTGATGACAAGTTTGCACAAGAGTTTATGGCAGACTTTCGAAAGTATGAAGGTGCTGTATATAAAGAGTTTGATAGGACAAAACATATATTCGCTGAAGGTCTTTTAATCAACAAGAAAGAAGAAATCGCTGGTATAGACTGGGGTTATACTAATCCGACAGCTATGCTTCGAATCTATGTAGACAATGATGATGTATTTCACGTTATGGATGAATTCTATCAACGTCAAAGGACTACTGAAGAAGTAATCGTTTATTTAAAGACTTGGACTCCTGATATGGTTTATCCTGACCCTGCTGAACCCGATAGAAATAAAATGCTTTCAAATGCTGGTTTTTATGTTCGAGATGTAAATAAAGATATTAAGACTGGAATTGATAAGGTAAGAGAGTTATTCAGAAACAATAAGATAAAGATACACGAATCCTGTGTAAATCTCATTAGAGAATTAGAAATGTATCAATACCCTGATGATAAACTTAAAGAAGTGCCTATCAAGGAGAATGACCATCTCGTAGATGCTCTTCGCTACGCTCTTTTTATGCATGAAGGACGTATTGTGAGAGAACAAATAGAGATTATAGAGGAAGATAAGCCACTTTATCCTGATATTGGAATATAAATTTGCACTCGCTTACAGTTTTGTAGTATAATTATTAAATTAAATCATAAACGAATTGGGGAATTCATAAATTGCCAACAATAAACTTCGATACAAGACAAAAAATCATAGCTCAAGCATTAAATGAGTTGGTTTTTGCTCGTAATTACAAACAAGGAAAAGTAAAAAACTGGAAAGTTAATGAAGACCTTTACTATTCAAGGAAAGTAGTCTCACCAGAATCAAGAGCCAATGTAGATTTAGGACAAATGTCTTCATTCGTTCACACATTGCTCTCAAAGATTGACAATCCTCTTATTTTTAAATATATAAAGAGAAAAGAGTCACAACTTGAAAGAGTTAAACTTTTAAATGCTCTCCGTGTTATAGACCAACAAAAAGATAACTGGGATATTAAAGATATTGTAGGAAAGAAACAAGCTATTATTTACGGACGTGCTATTTATTCATACTACGCTGATTCAATTGATGGTAAATACAAAGCACACTTAGACAATGTGGATGTTTATGACTTCCTTATTGACCCTAGTGCTGGTGGTATAGACATTGAACGTGCTGAATACATGGGACGTTATGGTGTTATCAAAACAAAATCTCAATTAAAACAAGGAATAAAGGACGGATTATATTTAAAAACTGAAACTACAAGACTTTTAGAAGGTAATAGTAATGCTACTGAAACTCCTCAAGAAGAAGTAAACAAACAAAACAGAACATTTGATACAAACGTTTGGAATTCACAGAAACAAATATCTAATTCTGATAAATATAAATTTTGGGAATGGTACACAACATATGAAGGGGATAAATACTACTGTTTATTACAAGAAGATGGTGCTACTGCAATTAGAATAGAGAAACTTTCTGATATGTTCAGTTCAAATATGTTCCCATTCTGGACTTGGGCTGCATTCCCTGACCTCACAGAATTCTGGTCTCCAAGTTATTGTGATTATGTTCGTGAAGTCTTTATGGCACAAGCTGTATCAATCAATCAAATGCTAGATAATGCTGAACAAATCAACAAACCACAGAAGGTTGTGAATGTCGGTGCTATCGAGAATCTAGCAGAGCTCAAATACAGACGTGATGGTTACATTAAGGTTAAGAAAGACTTCGATGTAGACAGAGCTCTTCAAACAGTGAAGGTTCAATCAATCAATACGCCTATCGAAGTGTTCAATCTTTTAGATGGCATTCAAGAGAAGGCTTCAGGTGTTACTGCTGGTGCTAAAGGTGTATCTGATGAAGATAAAGTTGGTATTTATGAAGGAAATCAAGCCAATGCTGCGGATAGATTCGGATTCCTCAACAAATCATATTCATTCGGTTATAAGAGATTTTCAACCCTTTATGAATGGGGAGTTAAAGATAACCTCGTTAAGAAAGTTGCTGTTGATATTCTCGGTCCTGAAGGAGTTGAAATAAAAGAAGTTTCAAGACGTGATATATTTAGAAAAGATGAAGAGTTCGGATGTATGGTAGAAAGCTCTAATGCAGAGACAGCTTTATCTGAAGTAGAGAAACGTACAAAGCTTACATTCCTTGCTAATCAAGCTCAGAACCCTATTCAGAACCCTCAGAAAGCCTATGAAATCCAAGCTACTATTGCTGGTTTCGATGAAGACACTATTCGACAACTACAAGACACAGGAGACTTTGGAAATGCAAAGATTATGTCAGAAGCTGAAAGAGATATTGAAAGACTTTTGGATGGAGAAAACATACCTCCTAATCAAGCTGCAAACACTGCATACAAACAGAAATTCGTTGATTATATGCGTGACCATCAAGAAGATATCTCTATGGAACAATTCACTCTTTTGGCAGAATACGTTCTAAGTCTAGATGACATCATCACTCGCAACATGATACAAGATGCCAATGCTAAAATATTCAAAGATAAAATGAAAATGTTAAGTCAACCTATTGACCCCATGGCAGGTGGTGGACAAAAAGTTGAAGACATTAACAAGACAGTCGATATTAATAACAATAACGGAGCAGTAGCTCCTGAAGAAAATGGAATATAAAATAAAAAATGTGCATTTAGAAGCTGAAAGTGTTGATGCTATCCCTTCTTTCCCTGATATTAAGGATAGAATTATAGAAAAAAGAGGTGCTGTTCAAGAGTTCACAATGAATGACATTGAATACAACATGAAAAATCTCTTAAATACAAAAAGAGAATTGGAAGCTAAAAGAGAATATGAAAATGCTAGAGCAGAAAACATTGAGCATCATCATCCTTTTGTGAAGAATTTAACTGATGAAGAAATCGTTACAGTCTGGATGTACAAAGAAGCAACAGGGCTTCGAAAAATGTGTGACGACAAGCTTAAATTGATTAATGAACAGCTGGAAAAAGACCTAGAGGAAATAGAAGAGATTAAAAATCAGATTCCTGAACTTAAAGAATCTCCTGTTGTAGAAGAAGCATTAAAAATAATGAAAGAAGAAGAATAATATGGAAGAAACAAAAGTTCAAAAAATAAAGAAAAATTCACAAGCAACAATGATAGCAGATGAACTGGAAGCAGTTTCTGCTATTTCTGCTGTTGCTGATTCAGAGGGAGGTAAAGTCCTTATGAAAGGTTTACGTTCTGACATTATAGACGTTGTTGAAGTACTTTGTTTTAAATATAAAGAGCTGACATTACAAGAGTTTACAGGTTTGTGTGCAGACATGAAGTCGAAGTTAGATTTGTTAAGGGCAATTAGACGTTCAAATAAGAAAAAGGCATTTTTAGAAGAAGAATTAGACCAAGCACTACTCGAAACAGAGTAGTGTCGTGGGTTCTGTTACTGATATTGTACAAAGGTTCCCATTTCACCTTAAAGAATACTCTTATCAGTAGCAGAACTTACTACACTATTTGCATTAGACATATGGTTTGTAGTATAATTATATTATGGGGTGTCGGGAGACACTAAAAATCTAATGCGTCTGAGTGGCGTTAAAAAACTCCAAAGTGCGACTTTGTAAAAACGTAAAAATATGGCTGAAAAAGACATAAAAGCTCCCGAAGCGGAGTCTAAAGCTTCAGAAACAACAACTGAACCGACAGTTGAAACTCCTGCTCCAGTAGCAGTAGAAGAAAAAGAAAAAACGGTAGCTGAGATAGAGGCAGAAGCATTACCAATAGAGAAGCCAGAAGAAATCGTCGATATGCATCAGTTCGTAGCTGAAAAGAAAGCTAGAAAAGCTGCTGAGAAAGAAATCAAGGCTCTCAAACGTCAGATAGAATCAGGTGCTACTGGAGATGAAATCTCCGACACTATTGATGATATTGGCGAAGAATTCGGTATTGATAAGAGTTTCTTAACGAAACTTGCTAAGACTATCAAAGCGGAAACAGAGAAAGAAATAGACGAGAAATATAAGTCTAAGTTTGAGTTGAAAGAGAAACAAGAAAGTTTCGATACAGTGTTTGATAAAGCTTATACAAAAGCTTTAGAAAGAACACCAGAGTTTGCACAAGTTGCGAATGCTGCAGTTATCAAAGCTCTTACGTTGAATCCAGCCAACTCAAAGAAAACTATCTCTGAAATCTTGGAAGAAGTTTACGGAAACGCTATCACAGGTAAGCGTACTCTCGAACCGACAACTCCTGGAGGTGGGAAGGAACCTGAACCTCTCGATTATGATAAAGCTCAAAGGGATGGTGTATATTTTAAGGAAATAATGGCTAATCCGAAACTTAAAGCACAATACAACGAGATTATGATAAAAAGAGGGTTCTAATCTAAAAATGGGATTATTAGTTTTATAAATAATCCAGTTGCACTTACAAATAAATAATTAGTGTAACTTAAAAAATATGGCACTCACAGATTATAAAGCACAGTACGATAATGCGTACGAAGAGATTTTCCAAAAAACATTAGTAGCAAAAGATATCATGAACACTAGATTCGAACCTGTACTTACTTCAGGTGGTTCAGTTGTTCGTATGGCTATGGACTTGTCAGGAGTTTTAGTTCGTACAGTTGTTCGTGGTTCAGCTTCTACAATTGACTCAATCACAGACTCAACAGAGACTTTGACTGTAAACATTGAAAAAGAAGCAGTATTCTACATTTCAGATGGAGAAGCAAAGCAAGCTTCAAACTTGAATCCAGGAGAATTTGCTGGAAAGCAAATCGCTCACAAAGTAGCTCTTGACCTTGATGGACGTTGTTTCGCTGAGGTTCTTAACGCTTTGTATTCATTTGACAATGGCGACCTTACAACAGGAGTTTCAACAGGTACACCTATTACTCTTAACTCAACAACAGTGCCACAGATGACAACTCGTCTTGGTGCTAAACTTCGTAACAAGAACAACCAAGAAGTTATGACAAACATGGCTCTTGTTGTTGACTCTTATGCTGCTTCAGATATTTCACAATTCATCATTTCAAAGAACATTGATATAGCTGGTGCAACATTCAAAAACGGTTACGTTGGTGACGTTGGTTCAGCTCAAATGTACATTTCAGAGAACTTAACTTCAACATCAGTTCTTTCAATTGCTACAACTCCAACAGACGGAGATACAGTTACAATCGCAGGTGTAGTATTCACATTCAAGACAACTCTTGGTGTTACAGCTGGTAACGTTGCAATAGGAGGCTCTGCTGATGCTGCACGTTTGAATCTTTCTGAACTTATCAATGCTCCAAGTACAACAGATGCTGGTCAAGTTGCTCTTTCAGCTGCTAACCAACTTATCATGGCTTCATACGTTGCCGTTGATGATGCTGCTGCAAACACAATGACAGTTACAGGTACTGGTACTGGTAGAACATTAGTTTCAGAAACTCTTACAGATGCTACTGATGCATGGACTCTTAACTACATTAACGCTTACTACGGTAAGAAAGGTGCTATTGACTTGGTTATCCAAGACACAAAGCCTGTTGATATGAGAATTACAACAGACAGACGTGGTACAAACATCTTTAGTTCATATCTTGCAGGTATTAAAACATTTGCTGATGGTGCTAAGAAGTTCCTCCGTGTCAAAATCCTAGTTGCATAGTAACTAGTGTTCTCACTCAGACCCTTTATGGGGTTTGAGATGAAGACATTAAAAATTATTATCATTAATTAATTTATAAAATTATGGCAACAGAACCAAAATTAACAGGAGACAAACAAAAAAGATTAGGAATTAACTTAGAATATCAAATAAGTCCAATTTCAGTGACTGATGGAGATTATCAGCAAGCACAAGGAGACTCAAAAGGTAACATGAAAGTTACAGATGCTACTACTATGGCAGGGGAAGACATTACAAATGACGTTTTAAAGGTAGAACAAAGAAATAGTTTTTCATTAGTAACAGCAGACACACAAGTAAAAGGTTCAGCAGGATTTTTGCATACTCTTACTTTCTCTTGTAATGATGCTGCTCCAACAGCAGGTTCAATTATTGTTTACGATAGTTTGACTGAAACAGGTACACAAATATTCAATCATACATTTACAACAACACCTTTCGCTCCTTTCTCTGTAACGATAGATGCTTCTTTCTCAACAGGATTGTATGTAGGATTTACAACAACAGCAGACGTAAACTTAACAGTTTCTTACAGATAATATTATGGCTAGAAATACTGCTACAACAAGAACAGCAGTCCCAACAACAGTAAGCTTTTCTAATAGCGTGCTATTTAATGGTACAAGCGACTACATTACTATCCCAGATAATAACGTTTACAGTTATGCAACAAATTCTGCTTTGTCAATTTCTGTATGGGTAAATCCAGCAACTCTATCACAACCAACAGACGAAGGTACAGGTTATGTTCACTTCTTATCTAAGCTAGATTCAGGACAGAATGAATGGACTTTTAGAATGTACTCAACAGGAAACTCTGAAGACAGAAATAATCGTATGTCTTTTTATATGTTTGCTCTAGCAGGTGGACTTGGAGATGGTGCTTATGTTGAAGATAAAGTTATTCCAGGAGAAGAGATACACTTTGTTGCAACAGTAGATGCTTCTAAAAACATAAGACTGTATAAAAACGGAGTATTAAGAAATGTATTCTTAGCTTCTTCTTTAACGCTAGCAAATGGAACAGCTCCTGTCCGTATTGGACGTGGTGCTTCTTCAGCAGGTTCTTCTTATTTTAATGGAAGTGTAAACGGAGTGAAAATGTGGGGACGTGTTCTTTCAGATGCAGAAGTAAAAGATTTATATAACAAAAATGCTCCTGTTACAGTAGGTAAAGTAGGAGATTTTGCAATAGATGAAGGTTCAGGAACTACTATTACTGATAGTTCAACAACAGCTAATAATGGAACTCTCACAGGTGGTACTTGGAGTGATGGTTGGTTAAGAAAAAGACAAACAGTAATTTGTAAAGCTCCAACAAATTTAAACATAGTAGATACAACACCTAATATTCTAGCTTCTCGTAGATTAGTAGTTTCAGGTAAAAGTCTTGCTCTAGTAAGTGCTTCATCTCAATACGCTACAATAGCAAATGCTTCACAAGTAGGATTAGATATAGGTACAAATGATTTTATGTTTGGAGGTTGGTATTACATAAAGATTGGTTCAGCTATACAAGTATTAGATTGTAAGTATTCTGGTACTGGTTATGCTTTATCAGTAGGTACAAATATTGGTTTCGATTTACTTTATAGAGGAGATACAGCAAACAAGCCACTTCAATTTAGAATAACTGATGGAAGTACAAATGCTACTTGTGCAGTAAATACTCAAATAGCAAACTTAACAAATGGATGGAATCACATAATAATCTATGGAAGACGTAGTGAAAAAGCTCATTTCATAGTAAATGGAGTAGAAGTATCTAGTTCTACAATTTCAACAGTAGCAGGAAGTCTAACAAACACAGGTGCATATATGATGGGTACTCGTTCTGATGCAACTGTTGGATTCTTTAATGGATTTCAGAGAAATAAATTCTTCTATGTTTTTCCTTCAGGAATACCAACAAACATTAGAGAAATCTGTGATGATATTTATAAAAGAAACATTTACAGTACAACAGGTTTAGTAAGTACTTGGTCATTCGATGATGTTGCAATAGATTCAACAGGTATAAACAATTTAACATTAACAGGTTCTCCTAGTTATTCAACGCAAGCTCCGATGATAGCTAGAAGTACAGCATAAATATTATGATAGCAGAAGAAATAATCACAGCATTTGAATTACAAGTAAACGATGTCACTGAACTTTCAACTTCAGAGGAATTTTCTATTCTAAATCGTGTATATCAGAAAGTTTGTTCTGAAAGACCATGGGAATTCTTAAAGACTCCAGCTAGCGGTACAATGTCAGGTTCAGGAACTGATGGTTATTACATAACTCTTCCTAGTGATTTTGCTTTCTTCTCTCCGAACAGTGAATGGACAGATAATACTATTTCTCCTCAAAATAATTCTGTACCAGCAGTTATCTTTGTTGGAACTTCTTATAGTCCTTACAAAATAGTAAACTTTTCCGACAGACGACAGTATTTAGGTAATACTGGATATGCTTATCTTGATTTGGCAAATAGTAAGATAGTCTTTACAGGAATTCCTGTTTCAACAACATATTCTTTTGATTACATCAAAGTTCCTACAACATTAATAGCAGGAGCTACTCCTGTCATTCCTACACGATTTCAAGATATTCTTGTATACGGTATGGCTACACAAAACGATGTATTACAACTTTCTCCTCTAGCTTCAAGTTATCAGAAACAAAATCAAGATTTATATGACCAATGGATGTTGGATATGGCTTATTGGAATAGTCAGTTAATTTTAAATTAAAATATGGCAAATCAGGAGATAAAATTATTTAAATCAGGAGTCCATAATTTATTGGACAATGAAATCATTCCAACTGATGCTTCTTCTGCTTCAAATAACTGGTATACACAAGATGGAAAAATAAAACTTATTTCAGGAAAACTTCTTATTGGAGATGCTGGTGTTGTTGGTTCTGTTACTGGAGAAATTTTCGGTTATAAAGTAGATGGCACTAAAGTTCATTGGAGAAAGATAGGAACAAAGATTCAATACTTAAACGGTACTACTTGGACAGATGTTATTACAGGGCTTACTTCAACAGCAGATTATTCTTTTGCAAACTATTCATCTTTAGCTGGTAGTTTTACTTTTGCTGGTGGTATTGATGGTATATTCAAAATGAATAATGCAAATCCTACAAGTTACAATACTATGTATGATTCAACAAAGAACTTTAAAGGTAAAATTCTCATAGATAAAGGACGTATGCTTTTATGGGATAGAGTAGAAGATAAGACAGGTCTTTATGGTTCTTATATTGACGTACAAAATTCTACTGTTTATACAACTGTATCAGGAGAAGCAACAACTTCTTTAACAGGAACTTTAGCATTCAAAGCAGGAGGAGCTACACGCAACTGCTTTGGTGTTACTATTACTTTGACAGGAACTGGTGAAGTGTACACAGATAACTACTTAGGAGTCCTCACAGGCTCTCTAGGAGGCACAGGAACAATCAACTATATGACTGGTGCATACACTCTTTCGAATGCAGGAGTTGGAACTGCTGGTTATCGTTGGGAAAATTCAAATATTCATAGTATTACTGATTTTACACATTCTTCAACAAGACTTGCTGGAGAAGGTTTCCAATTTCCTCAAGATGAAGGTGGTGACCCTATTTTAAATGTAGTTATAGGAGCAGACGGTTATTATTCAATGAAAAAACAATCAGCTTATAGACTTTTCATAGAATCTGATGATGTAACTGCTACAAATGAAGTTTACAGAAAAGAAATTGGTCTTCAATCATATCGTGGAGTTATTTCAACTGGAGAAGGTATCATTTTCATAAATACAGCTAGTCAAGAAAAACCAGAAATGACTATTTTACAGAAAAATCTTACAGGAGATGCAATTATTCCTAAGGTTATCTTTACTCAATTCAAATTTGCCAACTATTTATATGATGATTGTACTATTGAGACTTATGAAAGATATATTTTAGTAGCTTGCAAAACATTAACTGCTACTAATAATGATACAATTCTTCTTTGTGACCTTACAAACAAGACAGTAGATATAGCAAGTTACAATTCTAGGACTTTTGTTAGAAATGCAGGATATTTATATACAGGTTCTTCTGTTTCTCAATCTGTGTATCAATTATTTACAGGATTTGATGATGATGGATTTGCTATTAGTAATTTTTGGACAGGAAAAGGTGAGACTTGGAATACATCAAGATTAAAAAAATATCATAAAATACGTTTAAAAGGAGCAATAAGTCCCGACCAAAGTTATGCTGTTTACTTGAATTATGATGATAGTGGTACGCAGTTAGTTGGTACAGTCTTAGGTTCAGGAAGTTATGTAGATTACAGTTCTCCTCAATCAATAGGTTCAAATATTATCGGAACAGCACAAATTGGAGGAGATGACATTACAAATATTTATCCATATTTTGTAGAGATTAGATTAAGAAAGGTTCCGAAGTTTAGGAAGAGAACGATAACATTTGTGGCATTAGGATATGGATATGTAGACATTGATAGTCAGTTAGATAAGGATATAGAACTTTATCAAGATAAAATACCGACACGATTCCGACTTAAACAGAATGTTTCTTTAGATGGAACACAAACAGATGTAGCAAATCCGTAGATTTAAAATTAATTTTATAGTATAATTATCAATAACGAACTGGGGAATTCAAAATGGCAACATTAACAGCAAAAGTATTAGCAGATTTTACAACTTCATTAGCCACTTCAATCATTATCGGTGGAACAACAGCAACTCTTCAATCCGCAACCGATGATGATGGAATTGCCTTACCAGCAGGTAGGTATTTCTTCACTCTCGATGGTTCAAACTCTTCGAAAGAGCATATTTCCTGTACTCTATCAGGAACATCTTTAACAGGAATAAAATCAGTTTCAAGACAAGGAGTCGAAACTTCAGGAGTTGTTCGTGCTCATAGAATTGGTTGTACTGTAACTCTTACAGATTTTGCTCATTTAAAAGTAATAAATGACTTGGTTTCTGGTACTACAAATTTTAATGCTTCTGTACCATTAGGTTATGATGGAACAGCAACAATATCCACAGCTAATCAATTCGCTACTAAAGCTTATGCAGACTCTCTAGCTATTGCAGGTGCAGGAAATGCTGATACAACAACTCAAGGTTTAGTACAAATAGCAGTTCAATCAGAAGTAGATGCTGGTACAGCTACTGGTTCTTCAGGTGCTTCTTTAGTTGCAACTCCAGCTTTAGTTCGTGGAAAATTAATAAATGATTATGCAGTAGATTCATCAGGAACAGATGCTTATGAAATTACTATTACTCCAGCAATAACATCTTATACTGCGGGACAAAGATTTAGTTTTAAAGCAGGTACAGCAAATACAGGAGCTTGTACTTTAAATGTTTCAGGACTTGGTGCAAAGACTATTAAAAAAGACGTATCAAGTGACTTGGCAACAGGAGATATTCTTGCAAATCAGATAGTTGAAGTAGAATACGATGGAACAAATATGCAATTACTTTCTAAAACCCCTCAAGGTTCAGTTAGTTTAACTTCACAAGTTACTGGAGTATTACCTGTTGCTAATGGTGGTACAGGATTAGCAACATTAAACTATAATTCTGTTGTACAGGCAGGTGCAGTAAGTAGTACTACTGTCATTGCTCACGGATTAGGAAAAACTCCTGCACACATTAGAATTCATTGTTATTCAACTGTTGGTAGTGGAACAATGGGTTCTATAAATTCAGTAGGAACATATAATGGAACAAGTAATAAATGTCTATTCAATACACAAACAACTGGTGGTTCAGGACAGATTATTGGTGCTTTTGACTCTTCTAACATAATATATCTAGAAGTTGGTAGTGGTGCTACTTATACTAAAGGTGTTGCAACTATGGATGCAACAAATGTCACTATTACTTGGACAAGCTTTAATGGTGGTATTGCAAACGTATTATTATTGGAAGCTTGGGGAATATAATTAAAAATATATGAATACATATAAACCAACAAACAACACAACAGCAAATTACGGAGAACAATCTCAAGCTGTTTTAGATTTGCAGAATAAATTAAATAGCTTAGGAGCTGGACTTGCTCTTGATTCTAAGTATGGTCCGAAGACACAAGAAGCTTATAATAAGTATCAGTCTCAGCTTAACGCTCCAGTTGCTCCTGTTAGTCAGCCAATAAATACTTCTTTAACTGAGTTAGGTTTTAGAACCCAAGACCAAATAGATTTAGACAACGCACGAAGACGAAAAATTGATTATGATAATCAACTATCAAATCAAGATATTGACGAAGAACAAATCAGGAGAGACACCCTTAGAGGTTTTCAATCTGAAATTGATGCCTTGAATAACGTCTATGCAGATAAACTTTCTAGGGCAAAAGTTGAAGGACAAGGTAGACTTGGAACAACAGGAGCTGTCAATGCTCGTAGAGGTCTTCTTGGTTCTGATTTCGGTAATGCTACGACTGATAGAGTAAACGCAGGCAATGAAGAAATTTATGGCTCTATTGAAGCTGAAAAACAAGCAAAGATTTCTGAACTTCTTAGAGCTGCTAGCGATGAGGGCTCAAAGGCAATTGAAGCTAAAAGATTGGCAAAAAATTCTAGTCTGAAGGATTATATTCAGAATTTGTCTGAAGCAACAAATGAAGCAACAAAGAGAGCAGGAACTGTTGCTGCTGGATTCCTCAATGGTGGTTATGATATAGATGATGAAAGTATGAAGGGAGTTTTAGAACAAGCAGCTCAAAATGCTGGTGTTGATGTAAAACAAATCAAAGAAGCTTATAAGCTTGCAAAACAAACACAGGATAAGGCTGCTGAAGAAGCTGCCAAAGAAGGACAATTCAATCTTTCTGAAGGACAAGCACGATATGATGCAAATGGTAAATTAATTGCTCAACGTGGAAAGACATATGCCCCTAAGGCTGGGACTGGTGCAGGAGGAGGTACTGGTGCTGGTGATGCTTATGGTACAGACCTTGAAGCTATCATAGGAACAGTCACATCAACTATTCCTAGTAAATTTGGTCAAGAAACATTTAGAACTCAAATTAGTAGGTCAAGAAATGATGCAGATAAAATAAATCTTGTAGCAGCTCAGATTCTTAAACAAGCTCCTGCTACTGATAGAAGTGATTTCAAAAACCAAACTCTTGGTATAGCTAATCTTGATAAAGCAATTTCAGAATTAGACAAAGGTGCAAAAACAGGATTTATAAATAATGCAGGACAATATGTCTTCAATATTGCTGGTAAAGATTTTGACCCTAAACTTACAGCTATAAAACAATATTTAGTTTCAGCTATTCAACCATATCGTAACTCTGTTACAGGTGCAGCTTGGGGGGAACAAGAAGAAGCAGAATACCAATCATTATTCGGTTCAACAAAATATTCACCTAAAGAACTTAAAGACCGCTTAACACGAATGAAGGAAATTTTGAAGAGTAAAACATTAGAAGGTTTGAACAGTTATGTAAATCCATTAAATACTTATGATAATCAATTTACTTATGGTTCTGGTAGTTCTAATAATAATACTGGTGGAGGAAATATAGTAATAGCTCCAGATGGTACTCAAATAGAAATAATAGATTAATATTATGGCAATTAAAATGACACGAGCAGAATATGAGGCAAAATACGGGAAAAGTCCTGTTGTTCAACCTACTTCTTCAGTTCCTGTTAAAATGACAAGAGCAGAATATGAGGCAAAATTTGGAAATGGTAATTCTATAACAGATACTAAAATCGGTGGTCTTCCAGTTGTAAAACAACTCAATGAATTCGGAGTTGGAGCTGGTACTGCTATTGCAAAAGGTGGGCTGAATCTCGGTAAAGCATTCTTGAAGGGTTCAAATGTTATCAGTAATGCTATGGGAAATCCTAAGAATCAATATGACCCTCTTATAAATAAGATTGAAAATATAAAACAAAAGGTCTATACAGACCCATTTAAAAAAGAATTAAATACAGGTTTTGGAAAGACAGGTAAGGTAGTTGGAGAAGTAGCTCCCTATATTGCTGGTGCTGGTACTACATCTGCTCTTTCGAATGTTGCAACAAAAGCTGTTCCTGTATTTAAAGGAGCTGGAATTGCTCGTACTTTAGTTGGTGCTGGAACTGAAGGTATTGCAAACTTTGGACAAGCTTTGGCTTTTTCAGGTGGAGATACTAAAGAAGCTAAAAGAGCTGGTCTTACTGCTGGATTATTCAAAGGTGCTACACAAGGGACAGGAGAAATAACAAAGGCTATTAAATTACCACAAAAACTTATGAGTGGTGTTTATAAAACAGATAAAAAAGAAGTTGCAGAAATTTTCAATAATGTAGATAATGCAATTCCTAACAACAAAGGTCCTAAACTTTCAGAATGGGCTTTAAATAAAGGACTAAAAGGAGGTCTTGAATCACAAGCAAAACAAGTTAAAGAAATTTTAGATAAAAGTGAAAATGCTGTTATCAATACTGCTGAAGCAGCTAAGAAGAGAATCACAGTTGAACCTAATCTATTTAAAATGGCTCAAGGAATTATGGCTGATTTTAAAGATGTCGGACGTGGAGAAATCGCTAGTCAAGCTGATGAATTTTTAAGAGCTGTTAAAGATAATAGTGTTAGTGTAAAAAATGCTATCAAATTCCGTAGATTGATTGATAATACTTTAAGAACAAAATCTTCATTCAATAATCCTGCTCTAGCAGATAATCTTTCTTATTGGGCTGATGATTTAAGGAAATCTATCAATGCGGTTGATGGGCTTGGTGCTATAAACAAAGATTATGCTTTGGCTTTAAAAGCTAGAGATGCGATAATTAAAGCAGCAGTTACAGTAAAGAATCAACCAGCTTTAGGTGCCTTAGAATCGTATGCACTTGGAGGAGGAATGGCAACAGGTGCTGGTCTTCCAGCACTAGCAACGATAGCAGGAAAAAGAGCAGCTCGTTCTGCAAGAGTTACATCAAGACTTGCACAAGGATTGAAGAATTTACCGACATCAACAAAGTTAGGTGCAGGTACACGTTCAGTATTAGGAAATGTTGTGAATCAATCGTTAAGGTAGACCCCTAAAAGGAATACTGATACGAAGATTGCAATTGCCATTAAGACCATAAAGTTATTATGCATTAAAATTATGAAAAAAGCAAAAATTACACCAAACGAAAATACAGAAATTCTAAAAGACATTGATAAAAATTCAGAGATGAATCTTCTACAAACAAAGAAGGTGGCTGACTCTGTTGATGAACTAGAGCCTATTTTAGAGGGTATTTTAATTAAAAGTGATGAAATTGTTCAAGAACTTAAAGGACAAAGACCACAAGAAATATCTGATGGTATGTCCTTTAGCGTGAAAGGTGTAAAAGGAGACAAAGGAGAACAGGGTGAAAAAGGAGAAAAAGGTGATGTCGGTGAAAAAGGAGAAAAGGGAATTGATGGAAAAGATGGAAATAATGGACGTGATGGTAAAGATGGTCTTGATGGTAAAAATGGAAAAAATGGTGCTGATGGTAAAAATGGAATAAACGGAAAAGATGGTAAGGATGGAAAAGATGGTAAGGACGGTTCTCCTGATACACCAGCACAAGTAAAGGCTAAAGTAAAAAAAGTCGGTTATAGTTATGATGAACTTTTAGACCTTCCTGATTTAGATAGAATGATGCAATTTTATACAAAAGCATCAAAAACTGTTTCTCTCGTTGAACTTGATGACGTTGATTATTCAGGACTTACATATACTAATGGTAAATATATTCTTGGTTCAGGTGGTGGTGGAAGTATCTCCCTCCTCACAAACGGCATACCTAACGCCTCACAAACAATCTT